>KB659958.1_pt92 | contig 159179 bp, 150 predicted proteins | sample 558768 | NCBI scaffold set KB644980.1 | reverse complement strand
AGAGACAGAAGTTTTGTCCGATAGTATATCGTGACTCATGTCGTCGAGTATCCCATACATTCGAGTTACTGTGGCACGTACAGGTAAATAGTGACAGAGTCGTACACTTGCCCGCAGTGTGGCACACAGAGGATCGACCATATCGTGTCCGTCTGATAATTTTAACATGTCCGGTATGTGATGAGAATGGACAGTTCCTCCATACATCATTTCATTCTCAGCTTGAGGCGATTCCTAAGGATGCACGCCCTAGTGGGTGGGAAGAGATGGCTGTTGACGAACAAATGCAATATGCAATTCGTGAAGGGTTAATTGAGATTGACCTCACTGGTCCAATGGAAGAATGAACGCAAGGTGGTAATTATGATAGCAACCAGAATGTAATAGAATCAATTCAATTTTTACACGTTTACAAAAATTCATAGAGAAATTCCCATGAGTTCATATAGGGGAATTCAACCGGAGTCATCAGGTGGTCTGGCTAAACTCGCAGACGAGGAGTTAGTGTATGAGTGACCCGTCGCTGACGTATTTATTGAGACTCCAGTGAGCGTTTCAGGCGTTGGTCCGACCCATGCCCCCTCATGACCACAATCGGTTGTGAGTCGACAGACGCGTGTCTTTGGCGGCCAGATTGCCTGAGTTGATGATTCTATGTTATTTTCAGTAACCATGGTCTCAACAGTAACATGTTGTCGATATGTTATACTTGCACCACCTGCACCGACAAATGTCACTACAAAATCAACCTCTGATGATCCTGATGGGAGCGACACAGCGGTCTGTGTCATATTGACTGTACCGTTGAGTGAGGCTTTGGATTCGTTATTATATCTGCTCATATCAGAACCATGTGATGCAGTCGCTGATGAATTGATTGTAGAGGTAGCATTCAGTGGTATGGTTGTTCCGCCAGTTGATATAGCTGGAAGGTTTCGAGCCCAGACGCCATCTTGACTGATTGACCACCGCACTGTCACTGTCTGTTGATTACGTGTTTGTATGACCGGTCGTGCCCGGTATCGCACGTAACCATCAGCAGTTTCAATTCGAATACTCACAGACTGAAGATTCTGTGGCTGTCCAACAGTCGTCTGGATTTGTATGACTTCGCCACGTTTGACTGAAAGTTGCTGAAGCGTCGGTGTGACTGGTTCCGCTGCAGCGGTCCATACCCCACGATACGTGAATCGATACGGCGTTCGGTTGGTCGCATCAATGACAGCCATATCACGACTTGGTGGACCATCTGTTGCATACACAACGGGTCCGTCAAGAGTAGGATCCGATCGGAGATACTGAAACGGATGTGCTTGCCAGTCATCATACGTATCTGGGGTGAAGACAACAGCATTATTGAACGATTGTTTCTCAATCGGTTCATACGTCGCTGCAAGAGATTCACTCCGTTCCTCATTTGTCTCAATTGGACCCATAAGAACGGACTCTCCAGTGACTCCAATGATCGGTGCAGCCATGATGAGAATGACAACAACAGTAATACATGCCCAACGTACTGTCATAAATCCTGATAATACTACGTAGAGACGACGAAATAGAGTCACAAACCCAGCAGCAGCAAAGATCGCGATTGGAATAAGTATATCAAAGTGATAAAACGGTCCTAACAGATCAATAAGCCCGTTCTGTAATCCATTATACGTTCCCCAAAAATACGCCTCACCAATAATAACGGTGGGGATAATCGATAGCAAGAGCAGCGAGATAGTTGATTTGGAGAGCGATGATCCATTGGATTGTGATGAGTCAGTAATAATACGATGAACAGCAACACCCCCTCCGAGTATGGCAAATCCAGTCCCGATAAGCCCTGCAGCGACCCATTCGGTGGCAAGTGATTGAACAGCTGTTACTGTCGTTGCCAGTGCTATTTCAGGTGTGTATACTGCTTCATATGAAAGTAACTCATGCGGACCAAAGCCGAGTCCATCAGCTGGGGCAAAAGCAGCATATGGGAAAACGAGCGGATCACCGGTCACGATTGCATTATACCAGAGCGCAATTGCAACAACAACACACCCAGCGGTTGCTGTAAGAGATGCTCTGGTCACTGCGATGTGTGTTTGTGGATGTGACCATCCCGTATTTCGTAACTGACGACAAACAGTGAACAGTGTATGGAAAATAAATGGAAGGGCAAATAATACCGCAGTGTATGGTCGAGCAAAAAAGGCTATGCCGGTTGCAAAGCCTGCAATAATAGCCCATCCCCAGGTGAATAAACGCTGATTATGCGCACGGAATGAATGAAGATATGCAAGAGCAAAAATGACATTTAGAAAAGTCGTTGGAGCATATGAAAGGAATGTTGCTGAGGTGAGTAAAAACATCGGCGACCCTGCAAGGACAATAATCGCACACACGCCGATAGTTCGATCAAAAGCCCGTGTAGCGAGAATATAGACACTAGTAGCAGTCCCTGTTGCGACAAGTGCGAGTCCAACTGTCCAGGTCCCGAGACCAAGACGATATCCAAGTGCGAACATAGCTGGAACAACAGGGGTATACTTGCTGTACAGCCGAGTCCCCACAGCGCTATCGTCGAGGATGAAAAACCACGGACGAACTGCCTCTGGAGGGTACGGTGTTGGGTCAATAAAAAACGCCCCCTCAAGCAGTAACGCTGCCTGTGTAAGATACACTGCTTCATCATCATTAACTGAATGATACGGGAATACCTCCACAGCGATGAGAGCAACAAATAATCCAGTTCCAACAGCTAATATCCCCGCAAGAAGCGTCCAAATGGATATTTGAAGACGGTTTTGAAGACGAGTAAGTATGGTGTTAATTTTCCACATAAGCTCAGTAAGAATCTAGACGCTGAGCCGGATTTATCAGTGGAATATGCTCAGATGCCGCGCGGGTATCGTTCATCCGTTTCATCCGGTCGTTGTTCACGGGGGAACCACGCAAGCTCATGATCGGCGTTAATCTTGATATCAACAACGCCACTCTCTGGAATATTCTCATCATGATTATGCATACATTGGACAGATTCACCTGTCTCAAGTTTGACCTCATACAGGAATGTCGGACCAAGATATCGTCGGGCAACAACCTCTCCACACCCACACTCATCGGTCTGCGTGTCGACATGTCCGTTCTTTGCTGTCCCAAGGTCAGGATCGGGATTGTTGGAACTAGCTGTCTTATCTGTGAATTGTGTATGACTGGCATCATCAGCAGTCATCGTTTTTTGATCTCCGGATTGCGTTCCAGATGTATCAGGATTGCCGTGACAGACGCTCACATCATCCGGACGGACAAGAAGGTCAACGCGTGTTTGGTTGTACTCTGAGGCAAGTCCATGAACCTGCTCGCGTGGCACAGTTCCAACCTTAGTCTGGACTACATCACCGGATACATATCCCGGAATGAAACTTGCATATCCAAGAAAACTGGCAACAAACCGCGATTCTGGATGCTGGAATACAGTCTCTGGGTTACCGACCTGTTCGATATGACCATTGCTCATTACTGCGACACGGTCAGAGATTGAGAGCGCTTCCTCCTGATCGTGTGTCACCGAAATAGCTGTAACGCCTGTTTCTTTCAAGATACGGCGTACTTCCTCCCGCATAGCAACTCGTAAGTCAACGTCGAGATTTGAGAATGGCTCGTCAAGTAATAAAATATCGGGCTCAGGAGCAAGCGAACGAGCAAGTGCAACACGCTGTTGTTGACCACCTGATAGTTCATCAGGATAACTTTCACCCTGATTTGGAAGATCAACTAATTCAAGTAGTTCATCAACACGATTGTCAGTCTCAACAGAGGAATATTCCGTCAATCCAAAAGCAACATTCTCGCGTGCAGTAAGATGTGGAAAGAGTGCGAACTCTTGGAAGACAACTCCAACACCACGTTGCTCCGGTGGAACAAACGCGGATCCACTAACATTCTTTCCGTTGAGGCGCACCATTCCACCATCTACAGCTTCGAGACCAGCAATCAGTCTCAACGTAGTTGTCTTCCCACATCCTGACGGTCCTAATAGGGTCAGAATCTCACCAGCGTTTACTGATAATGAGAGATTATCAACTACAGTCTCTGTCCCATATTGTTTCTGTAGATTACACAATTCAAGCACTTCATCTGTGTTATCACCCTCATCGCTTGCGGATGAGTTGAATGTATGTTTGTTTGTTCTTGTACTATTCGCCTGTCCGTCTGAGTGTGAGTTTGTGCGTGATTGTGCACTATTTGACATCATACCCCTCCTGTGTGAGGATAACAAGCATCGAAATTCCCGATACGAATAAAAGCACAAGTGCTGGGACAGCTGCCTGTCCAAAGTATCCAGACTGATATGCTGCCCAGATATGGGTTACAAGCGTCGTAAATCCTGCAGGTCGTAATAATAGCGTTGCCGGGAGCTCTTTCATCGTCGTTAAAAAGACCAGTGCTGCGCCACCGAGAAGTCCTGGTGCTACGAGTGGGAGTGTGACATATCGAAATGCTCCAACAGACGATTCTCCAAGCGTTCGTGCCGCCTCAGGAAGCGATGGATCAACAGCGAGAAACGATGCCCGCAGTGATCCAACTGATTGTGGAATAAATCGGACGACACATGCAAAGGTGAGCAAATAAATTGTTTGATAGATTGGAGCGGCATATGAGGTCCCAAAGTAGACGAGCGCGAGTCCAATGACAACACCTGGAACAGCGTATCCAACGTATGTAAACCGCTCAAAAACTGCTGGGAGAAATCCATCATGACGGGCTGAAAGATAGGCAACTGGGATTCCAGCAATAACAGCAATAACAGCAGTTGCGGCAGCGACGGTGACGGAGTTACCAATATATGTCCATTGAAATGCAAGTGATTCACCCGCTGTTGATGAAGCTGTACCAAGCCATGAGAGAAGGATAACAATAGGGACAGCGAGTGCAAGTGCAGAGACACCAGCTGGCAGTATCATTGCTGGAAGTCGCCAGCGCCCAAGTGAGACAATGTCACGGGAGCGTCCACCTGCAGACGTTCGTTCCTCACCACGAATTCGTGATTCAGCCCAGAGGATAAACAGTGTCACTGCAACGAGTTGTAATGATAGCAGTGTTGCTGTGTCACGACCAAAGGCTCCGAACTCAACGTATATAACACGGGTGAAAACGTCATAACGCATAATTGAGGGTGTTCCGAAATCCGAAAGCACATATAATGATGAAAGAAGTGTTCCAGCAGCGACTGCTGGTCGGATCTGTGGGACAGTAACTCGACGGAATGTCGCCCAGCGCCCATGATCAAGCGTTCGAGCCGCATCAACCAGAGTTGTGTCCATTGATTTGAGCGATGCTCGTGTGGTGATGTACACATATGGATACGTATATAGGCTAAGAACTAGCACAGTTCCAGTGAGTCCATATATTTCTGGGATTTGTTCGATTCCAATCGGTGAAAGGAGTCGTTGGAACCCTCCACGAGGACCAAACGCTGACACAAAAGCAAACGCACCAACGTAACTCGGAATAACAAGTGGCAATGACACCGCAACGGTCCAGACGCGGCTAAGCGGAATATTTGTTCGAACAGTCAGATACGCTAATGGAACCCCAAGAAGAACACAGACCGTGGTTGTCAATACGACTAAAATAGCACTATTGACAAATATTTGTACTGTCGTTGGTCGTGTTATGAGATCAATGGCAGGTTCAAATCCAACACTACTGCCAGTTCGAATAAGCCATATAAATGGAATCACGACTGCAGCAGCAACCGCACCTGCGGCGACAGTAATCCCAAAGGGGAGTGATGACTCATCATCAGCAGCATCGGGACCAGCATCAACGTCGACCTGATATTCGGTTGCCATTTTATCCTTGATATGTCGTATACTGTATACAGTGTTCAGTTGTCTTCGGTGTCAGTGGTTGAGCCCTGCTATCATATTGATGTAGCGGTTTACCATCAGAGAATACCCGTGTCTCGGAGCAGCGTGATGGTTCCCTCCAAGTTTGACAGTTGTGTTAGATCGACATCCTCCGGTGGATTTAATGAATCAATCGATGGGAGTCGTCCGATTGGCTCAATCTCAGGAACAAGCGGATACTCGAATGTCGTCCGAGCAAAGTAATCTTGGGCTTCTGCAGAAAGCAGATGACGTATGAAATTCGATGCAAGAGTAGTATCACTCGCTGTATCGAGCGTACAGGCACCAGCAACGTTGAATACTGCTCCGGCATCATTTTGAGTGAACGTTGTTCGAAGCGGCGCATCAAGCGTACGACGGGCGAGGACGCGTTGAATATAATAGTGGTTTGTGAGACCAACGGCAACCTCACCGTCAGCAACTGCTCGAGCAATCTGGAACTCATCAGCGTATGATTCAGCGCCAAGTTCCTGCATCCCACGAAGCCATTCCCGCGTATTAGCTTCTCCCTCAAGAAGTCGCATCGCTGTGATGAACGCCTGAAACGATGAGTACGTCGGCGCCCAGCCAAATTGCCCATCAAGTGCGGCTGTATCTGGAAATGACATGATATCTGTTGGGATTGATGATTCAGTGAGCATATCCGTATTGTATGGGATAGCCCGTGCACGTCCAGAGGTGCCAATCCATGATCCATCTGGTGACTGGAATGTATCAGGGACAAATGATAGTACCTCACTTGAGAGCGATTGTACCCGCCCACGGGTCGCCAGTGCACCCAATGAGCCGGCGTTCACTGAATAGAATACATCCCCTGGGCTGTTCTGTCCTTCTGTAATAATTTGGTTGACATGTTGGCTTGCTGAACTATATCGTGGGAGAATAGTTAATTCAGGATATCGGTCTTCAATAAAGCTGAGTAATTCCCCAACGAGTGCTTCACCACGACCTGAATATACTGTCAGTTCACCAGCGAGATCTGGCATCTCTGACATTGAAACGCCATCAGAGATATCACGATCACCGAAGGGAGAACGCCCAGACCCAATTTGCTCGCTGTCTGATGTCCCAATCGGCGATGACATCTCAGTTTCTGTTGATGTTCCCACCTCATCATTACTGACACCACCGCAACCGGCAATAGACCCGATTCCGGCAACGCCTGCAGCCTGGAGGAACCGCCTTCGTGTGCGAGAATTTGTACCAACTTTTGTTCCTTCGTCGGTCCTACGCATATCTCCCATGTCTGTTTTAGGTCCGCCTAAATCGTATATAACTTGCGATTTAGCGGGCGAAAAGAGAGTTTTTGCTGGCAAAGGTCGGTAACAGATACATGCACGAAGAGAAACGAAGATCGGAGTATGATTAAAATATACTTTCTGTGGTATTTCAGGCTTCTATTGATCTAACTCAGAGCAAGGACAGAAGCATTCATGATTGTCATTTTTTCATGATGAGATTCAATCGCCCACCCGTGCAGTGTCAGCGCGTGGTGCATGCTCGATCGGCGTTGCCCTCTCAGATAGTTTATTAATGCAATCAAGCCAATCAAGCCAGTATTCACCACAATGGTTTAGAAATGCACCATTAGCTAATTGATCGAAATTACCCTCGGATAATTCCTCTGCCATTGCTGTTGCCGCCTCAGTCCATGTTGTTGCATCCGCACCAGCGCTATCAATAATGCTCCAGACATGTTCATTGAGTTCGAGTCCAGGTGCTTCGTTCATCAGATCGTCAAATGTTGAGCGGGCAGCCTTATCATGAATACATAGCGGATATCCACTAATCAGTTCTTTTCCAAGGATATCTGCAGCACGTTTAAGAAAGAGACCCGACCAGATATCGTCGAACCGTCCCACATCCCAGTTATTATCGTCCATTGGGAGTTGATAGAATGCTGGGATCACTTCCCGTTCAAATGCAAGATTCATCGAGCAAACAGTGAGGTACTGTCCCGGGGCTGCAATGAAGTCTCCATCAAAATGTGCATTTTTTGTTCGAGTTTGTGCTTGTCCATCAAGATCACCGTCCATAAGAATCCGAACAGCATCAAGATCAGGAACATTTGTCCAAAGTCCCTGCGAAGCAACGACATCACTTACTTGATATTGATCTGTTTCGACAGTCTCATTCATCGCTGAATATGGGTATCCCCGTGGATACAGCCCGTGTTCATCGGCATGTTGATATAATACGTTGACCCACTGCTCATCTGAGCGAACGGATTCAACCATGTCATCTCTATCAAGATTGTTGAGATGTCGGGTAAAAAAGTCCCATTCTGAGTGCGGTCGGGTGTCATCATCAATAAATACCCCTCGTGTGAACTGGTCGTTTGCCCATAAGTAGAGAAGCCCAAAACTTGTTTGCGCGTGCGATTTCGCTGGAATGATATGTGCGTATTGATCGAGTCCATGAGCGTCAAACCATGACTCACGACGAGTCTCATCGTATACTGCCCCATCGATGCCTGCCGTATCAAGCATTCTCTTCATGCCAGCAGTGTCACAGTTATCTTCGGTGACAAGAAGCATAAACAGTCGATCGAGATCAAATCCGTGATCTCGAGCGTTCTCAAAATATGACTTCATTCGATCATACGTGCGGATGGTGGGAACAATGACGCAGATGTCTGAGCGCATTATGTTCAATGTTTAGGCAAGCCTAAAATTACTGTCGAAGTAAACCACTGAGATAGTTGCATTGATAAGTTCTATAAGATATTAATCACATTAAGCCGGTGCAGATGCCCAGCATAGTTTTGAGTCTCACAGCATTAGTATATGTATGACCCAGTATGAGTCTGTATTAATTTATGACGGAGAATGCCCATATTGCTCAATCGCCGCAAGAGCACTCGAACGGCTTGATACAGTCGGCGCTATCTCATGGTATGATGAGACAGCACAGCAGTTTCTTGAATCACAGTTCGATGAAACACCATTTGCGATGTTTCTCGTTGATAGCCGTCGTAATCAGGTGTACGCAGGGCGGGCAGCTGCTAAGGAAATAGCTGAGCGAGCGAGTATGCCGGGCATCGTGAGTCAGTTAGTAGGTAAAAACTACGACCAGATTGCAACTCTTGTGGGAGTTGCAACTGGGCGAAACCGTGATCCCGATGATTATCATGAAATGTATCCCCTCCGTGAGACAGCCGTTTCGGCGTTTAATGCGCTTGCTGCGTCCTCAAAAACACAAGCATCCAGATAATATCAATCTGAGTTTGGATTTCGAGTAACCCTAATCTTAATTTGTATATTAATAGTTTTGTGTAAGAATCAAAATGATCAGGTAAATCTCGTATAATATGTTATATCACTCAAATGAATGTAGCTGTTATTACACCAGCAGCAATCCAATCGGAGACCGACCCGCTTGGAATCGGAGCAGGGACTGCCCCGCCAGGAAGCTATGTACTGTGTATGAATCTGGACTCCCCCACGTCATTGACGGTTGGTGTTAACGAGACCAGATTATTTCCCCAAGGTGGGTACGCATACGTTGGCAGTGCCTTCGGGTCAAATGGACTCGGACGTGTTGATCGACATCGGCGCGTAGCTGCAGGGATACACGATGTGACACACTGGCATATTGATTATCTTGCCAGTCACCAGAATGTATCACTTACAGCCATCGTCACAGCTCCAACCGCTGATATTGAATGTGCTATTGCATCATCGTTACTCAACCACGTGGAGCAGTCACCGCTAGATGGGTTTGGCTCATCCGACTGCACCTGTATGACACACCTTTTCAGATCAGCCTCTGCAGCAGACATACGTGAACAATCTGTCACTGCTATTCAGGAACTGACCCCACCAAACGGGTGAAATAACTGAGATTCCCTGATGTGAATATGTATTAATGCTCATGCGAGCGAAGTCAGCTGATAGCTGACAACGCGCATATCAATTTGGTTAAGTAAGCCCAGTATTTCCACAGCGAATGAGAGGTTGTTATCTAAGAAATGAGCTTATCAATAAGATTCTATTAGTTCATAAAGACATGAGTGTACACTGGAACTCCAGTATAATATTTAATTAGCTTTTGAATCATCTACCGTCACTCACGGCTACTAACAATGTCACTAGAGGCTATGGTATTAGTATAAGATCGTATATTATTGAAATCATATGAGGGTAATTTCAACATTAGCATACACATCATCGCGCCGGTTCGGGCAGAGCCGTCGTCAATGATGATATCTCGTATGAGAAGCCCTCACATGAATGCCGGTTGTCAGAGGCACCCCGGCAGGTAGGGATAGGATATGACTCCATTTATACTCATTCAACGATGCACTAACTCACTACATGAACAATTCTTCAGGTAATGAGCAATCTATTCATAGACTAAAATGAGTTCGCTATTCAATCATCGATGGGTAATGCACCTACAGAGCAATACAATTATTAAGCGACCGCGTCTGCAAGTAGCTCAATAGGATGTGGTGGTTCATCCCCATCTGGTCGGTCACCAATTTGTGATCGACATGATGCTCCAGGTGCGATGACAACGTCTCCATTGCTATCATCAATCTGGTCGAATAGGATTTCGCCAATAGCCTGTGACATTGAGTAATGCTCTGCTTCATAACCGAAACTGCCTGACATTCCACAGCATGTTGAGTCGAGCGGGTCTACTTCATATCCAACACGCCGTAGTACACCGACAGTATGATGATCTTTCTTTGTTGATTTCTGATGACAGTGTCCATGATATGTCAACGATGGTGCTGTTGCGTTGGCAATGTCAGTGTGTCCTGTATCATCGAGTAGCCGGAATGTATCGATATATTCCATCACTCCATACGTGCTTTTCGCGACGCGTTCAACGTCCGAGCCTGAAAGAAGATCAAGATAATCACGTTGGAACATGACGGCATCAGATGGCTCAACTACAACGACGTCCCACCCATCTGCAATACGGGGTGAAAGAGCATCGACATTTGTTTGTGCCCTCTCTCGAGCCTTCTCAAGAAATCCCTTAGAGTGTGGTGGTCGTCCAGACCCAGTCACGTCATCTGGAATCTGTATGTGGACGCCGAGTGATTCGAGTGCATGGACCGCCGCTCGACCCGCTTTAGGATGGTTATAATTCGTGTATGTATCTGGGAATAATAAGACCCGATGAGTTGCTTCACTCGCGGGAATAGCCGCACCACCGCGTTGCTCAAACCAATCAACAAAGCTCTGACGATGGAACGGTGGAAGTGTCCGCTCACGCGCAATTCCTAATAGCTTCTCTTGAAGAATACCACTTCCAGGGACCTGTTGGGCGAGGTTTGAAATCGGAGCGAATTTTGATCCAAGTTCTAAGACTGTGGTAACATTCGCGAATAATTTGTCACGAAAGCTCGAGCCATTTCGCTGATGATACTCATGCGTGATTTCTGCTTTCATCTTCGCCATATCGACTCCACTTGGGCAGTCCTTTGCACACCCTTTACATCCGATGCAGAGATCTAATACCTCCTCAACAAACTCATCGTCAAACAACTCATCTTCGTCAAGACTTCCACTCATTGCTTGACGGAGCATATTCGCCCGACCACGAGTGCTTTGAATCTCTTCTTCAGCGGCTCGATACGTTGGACACATTACACCGCCTGTCGTCTCCTGTGGACCACGGCACCCGCCACACCCGTGACAGAGTTCAGCCATTCCTTCGAATCCGTTTTCGACCTCCCAATTCATCGTCGGCTCAAATCCAGCGTCAAACTCGTATTCAGGGTCAAATCGGAGATTTGCAGTTGGTTCGTGGTCGCCACAGATATTCCCTGGATTCAATAACCACTGAGGATCAAAGGCGGATTTTAGCTCACGAAAGACGTCCCAAAGTTCGTCTCCGTAGAGTTTTCGATTCCACTGTGTCCGTGCACGGCCATCGCCATGTTCGCCTGAGACGGAGCCACCATACTTCACCACAAGATCAGTTACCTCATCAGCGATTGATTCGAATGTCTCGACACCCTCAGCAGTTTTTGTATTAATTAATGGTCGGATATGAAGTACTCCTGGACCGGCATGTGCATAGTATGATGCGAATGTATCATGTTCATCAAGAATGTCCTGAAAATCAGAGACATATGCTGGAAGATTTTCTGCCGGAATCGCTGTGTCTTCGATATACGCAATATGTTTTTCATCACTCGTTCGTGAGAGAAGAATTGGAAGTCCAGATTTTCGCATTTTCCAGAATTTTTCACGAGTCTCAGCATCATGTGCTTCCATCGATTGAATAGCAGTTTGGTTTGCGGTCGTGATCGATGCAGCCTCAGGGCTTGGATTAGCCTCCGTGTCATCATCTGGAACACGATCAGCAACGAGATCAGCAACTTGTTGACGCCCATGTTCATCAGTCTCAGCATAAAACTCGACAAGAAGCATAGCGTCTGTTCCGTCTGGGAGAAGCCCAACAACATCTTCAAATTCGGCAGTCTCTCGAGCAAGATCTAACAGAACATCATCCATTACCTCAACAGCAGCAGGGTCATGTTCAAGTATCGGTGCCACGTCTTTCATTGCACCTAATACGTTATCATAAGTGAGTAATACGACTGCTTTTGTTTCCGGGATGGATGCTAGTGAGACAGTCGCTTCTGTGACCGTGGCAAGTGTTCCTTCTGATCCAGCAAGAAGACGAGCAAGATTGACCGAACCAGGTTCGCTCTGAGGGTCAATGTCAGAGTTATCGGGGAGACGGCGCTCTCCGCGGAGCTCATCAACGAGCATATCGAGATTATATCCCGAAACATTTCGTTTGAGATCCGGATACTGATCGGCGATCTCATCAGCATGGTTGGTCAGCGTCTGTGCGACTGTAGCATATATTTGTGCTTCAAGATCACCGTCAGGATTACCGCGCTCACGGAGAGTTTCTATGCTAACCTCACCGAAGGTCGTAACAGTCCCATCAGCGAGAACGACCTCAGCTGCCTCAAGATAATAATCGGTCTTTCCGTATCGTAATGAATGTGCACCGGTTGAATTATTCCCAATAGCCCCGCCCAAGACAGATTTATCACCCCATGCAGGGTCAGGTGCAAACTTGAGTCCGTGTGGTTCAGCTGCTGCATTTAGATCGCCAAGCCGAACACCGGCTTGTGCAGTTGCAGTCTCATCGTCTGAGTCGATTCTCTCGACATCATCCATGTACCGTGAAAGATCGAGAACAACAGCCTCATTTACTGTCTGTCCAGCAAGGCTTGTACCGCCACCACGAGGAAGGACAGGAATTTCTTGCTCTGCGCAGTAATTCATTACCGCAGAAACATCGTTGGTATGCGCTGGCATGATAACCCCTATCGGCGTCTGCTCATATGCTGATGCATCAGTAGCATATAGTTGCCGTGAATAGGTATCAAACCGAACATCTCCATCGACACGAGCATCGAGATCTTCCATCAGCCCCGGTCGCTCGATGTCATCACTGACATAATCATATGTGCCCTCAACAGCAGGATCAGACTCACCGCCCGGTGAGTGCTCGTCTATCGTAGATGGCGTATTTGTTGCCATTGTTGATGTGAATTATATTATCTCCGTTCATAAAAACATACACTATATCTGCCGATACATTCATGATATTTATTTGCTATATGCTGACTTCTATTTTATACTTGAGACATGATAAGAAAGTTCGATAGTGATTTTACATGATATATGCTAACAAACTACTCAGTGGATAAAATCAGTTAACTATAAACAATAGTGTAGAATAGAAGTTGCGTAGAGTTGAGAAGTAAATATCAGGATCAATATGCATTGTTGTGTATTGATACCCAATCAATGATGAATCAAATATATTGATTTATAAAATGAATGAAATGACAATAAAATTGAGTTTACTAGATAACGTAGAATCGGTGCACGTATGGTAGATATCACACTTGCTGCTTTGGCAGTACTGCCGTTAATAACAATCGCTGTATTGATGGTGGGATTGTATCAGCCAGCGACGAGAACGATGCCTGTAGCATGGCTAATCGCTGTGGGTGTCGCATATGTCGGATGGGAGATGACTCCAACGTTGATTGCTGCTGCATCAATTCGCGGGGCACTGACGGCGACTCGAATCCTTGTTATTGTATTTGGTGCAATCTTACTACTATACACGTTACGACAATCCGGTGCATTCGATGTCATTAATGCCGGATTTTCATCAATTAGTGATGATCGACGTGTGCAGGTTGTGTTATTGGTCTTCCTCATGGGTTCGTTTATTGAGGGTGCCGCTGGGTTCGGAACACCGGCAGCAATTGTTGGTCCACTGCTCGTTGGGCTCGGATTCCCTCCATTAGCCGCTGTTGTTGTTGCGCTGACTGGTAATATTCTCGCAATCACATTCGGTGCCGTTGGAACTCCTTTGATTATCGGTCTTCGTGACGTTGTGTTTGCAGAAGGAACAACTGCAGCTCAGCAGGTTGTCACCTCTGGTGCGTATGAGAGTACGGGAGCATACGTCGCACAGATCGGTGTCTGGGCGGCTCTAATTCATTCAATTGTTGGGATTGCAATCCCGTTCATTGGTGTTGCGATGATGACGCGGTACTTTGGTGAAGAACGATCAATCAAACCCGCGGTTGAAGTGTTACCGTTGACGCTATTCGCATGGGCATCATTTGTTGTTCCATACAATCTGACAGCAATCTATCTTGGTCCAACGTTCCCGGCGCTACTTGGGGCAATGGTTGGATTAATTATTGTTACAACCACGCTTCGGGCTGGATACTTCATCCCAGATGATACATGGGAGTTTGGACCGCGGTCCGGGTGGCCTGATCATTGGGTCGGATCAATTGAACCTGGGCAAGGCGTTGGATCAAAGTCGTCAAGCGACGGAGCGGTTGCCGCTGATGGCGGGACTGCATCGGCATCACCAGCCGACAGACATAATGAGGACATGTCGCTTCTGACAGCATGGACACCGTATGTCCTTGTTGCAGCACTACTGATCGCCACTCGTGTTATCGGACCGGTACAGTCCTTCTTAGCCTCAACAGGTGTTCTTACATGGAATAACATTCTTGGGACACCATTCTCAGAAGGTGTCGAATTACTGTATCTTCCAGGGTCATTGTTCATTCTTGTTGCAGTAATAACATATGCGATTCATGGGATGAGCACTGATGAAATCAAAGCATCATGGAGTGAAGCACTTCGAAACATCGCCCCAGCAGTCATCGCGCTTTGGTTTGCTGTTGCAACAGTCATGATCATGCAGCGATCAGGGAGTAGTATTGTTCTTGAGAATGCTGCAGTCTCTGCTGGCATGCTTGGATTACTATCAGAGCTGACGGCTAATGTGACAGGTATTGCATTCCCATTCTTCTCAGGATTCATTGGGGCATTTGGCGCATTCATTGCTGGGTCAAACACCGTGAGCGACATTCTATTTGGATTATTCCAGTTCCAAGCCGCACAGGATGTTGGTGCACCGACGGTGATTGTCGTTGCCGCACAAGCTGTTGGCGGAGCAATTGGGAATCTTATTGCAATTCATAATGTTGTCGCCGCACTCACTGTCGTTGGACTCATTGGTGAAGAAGGTCGCGTAATCAGACTTGAGTTAATTCCGGTGTTGTACTATGGCGTTGCGACCGGACTGTTGACATTACTGTTCGCATATGTCATCGTCCCGGGAGGCTTCTAACACTTACCACTATTCGAGGATTTAACGATATCATATATTTTATTTTGGATCAGTATTGATATTTGAATACATACTTATTTTAATCAATTTATTTACTTATTCGGCTCATTAAGACGCAATATTGAATCACCAATTACATCTATAAATAATTCTGAATGCGAGCGTTCCTGACGCATTTAGCTTGTATGCATGCTAGTCAGGCTAAATGAGTCACAGTTAGCTTATTAATATAACACACGTTTGAGTGAGACATACAGCCCAATATGATATTGGTGTATTCAGATGCGTGTCGGTTCGATCATTTTGACTTTCAGTTTCGCCCACAATTCACTTACTAACTGGGGGCATATCACTGATAATGAATGAGAGGCTTTTGACCGCAGGTATTGATCGGTGTCACCGTGCTGGTTTGACCACCTCACGGTCAAATGATGCGGCGACGCCTCCGGTAATCGCTCGCACGACTAGTAATGATGCGGCGATATCATCTGATGAATCGGTGGATCATACTGAACGTCCAGTGACGGATGCTTGTTCATCAAAACCCCCAACGCCAGAGACGCTATTATCTTCAGGATGGGCTATTGCAGTTGAGACAATACGCAAAATTGATCCGACAATGGTGCTCTCACGTGTTTGGAATAATCAATCCAATAACCGAGCAACGTTATTTGTCGTCTCAACTCAACAGGCAGCATCAAAGATTGCAAATATTTTAACCTCACCGGTTGGCGTTGCAGACGTTACTACCGATGGACGGCAGTTCTACGCTGGACCGGACCGAGTCCCACTTGATGAAGGAGGATATGCCGCCGTTCCGACATCAGCGACTCTTTCGTGGCATGAATCTCGAACGGTATCAGGACAGCCTGGTCTAGTTGCAACGGTCTCAGATAACTCCCCAGAGTTCATCTCAAGTGATGACCTTACGGAAACGACAGAGACCGGTAACGCTAATCTCGAAGGAGAAGGGAAAGCAGAGTCGACATCAGCGGATGAAAGGACATCTATGGGATCGACCTCAGATGCAGATGAAGATGATACTGAGGAAAGCATGGCTGCCGATATGAACCCGTCAGCAGGGACGAGGGTGAATGATGATCTAAGTCCAAGTTCACACACAGATTCGGATGCAGACGCAGATACGAACACGAATAGACCATGGGTTGAACTTCGTGCCGATGGTGATGTTCTTGTGCGACTCAGTAACGTCGACGCACTCGCATGCCCACCGCGGGAGCGATTTCCATATGCGTACCACCGCGATGATGATAAGCAGATTCGAGTACTCGATTTTGCGGGACGACCAGTGGAGCGATACGGTGGAATTGCCGACATGCGTCACAATGGATTTCAACCGGTTCCAGCACCATTGGTGCCGGAGCATATGTTCGATAAATCAGTGACCGGCTGGTGGAGTATCCTGACCGCTCAACAGTGACAGACGACTCGCGCACTTGGGGGCGAACAGTTGCTCGAGTGCTTGTTGCACCGATTGTGCTTCCACATGAACTCGCTCACGCGGCTATTGCGGTACTACTTGGACTTGACCCGGTGATTCGTATTCTTCCACAGTGGTCAGGGACAGCAGTACCACTAGGTCAATTTAACGCTGAAATCGATACATCAACACCAACATGGGCAATACAAGCAGTTGCAGCAGCGCCATTACCGGTGTATCTCAGCGTTGCTGCATTGACTGGAATATTCATGTCTGTCGATACAGCAGCAATTCTTCCAGTTATTCTGTTATTAAGTTTCTCGGCAAGTTTATCGGTTGGTGATATCGCAATTATCAATAATCCAGCTGAGGCCCGTGAAGCCGGAGCGTTTGTCGTACAAGACTCGACGTGGCAAAATATCACAGTTATTACAACTCCGATTACGACTGCAGTAATCGCGATACTATTGATACTGTGAATTAATCACATCGAATTTGATGATATGGTCATCTGTTGTTGTGACCGACAACCCAATACAGATGTAGAACAGAATGTGCATGTTATGGCAGATGAAGCCTATCAGATTACACTGACTGAACCGCATGAGATTACAGATGGCGATGAGAAAACAATTACCGTCTCAGGATATGAGGACGTCGGTAGCATGTTTATGTTACAGTTGAGTGATGGTGGAACTCGTTCTATTGGAAAGCAGTTAATTGAAGATGTAACACCGGTTGAGTGAGGACAGCTCTATACTGACTATCCGAGCCTACTAATTTTAGCAATTTAATTGCACGTTACGGTCAGTTTAATACATTCACTCACTACGTGGCAAAGATTCGTTTGTCTGCGGTGAGTACACTAAGCGATGACAGCCGATCAATATGATACTGAGACAATGACAGAACAAAGTGTCGACCCAGCCACTATCTCCGCAATTAGTGGATTTGTCGGGACAATTACAGGATTAAAACGAGGCGGTCCTGGTGGAGCGATTATTGGTGGACTTGTTGGCGGGACAGTTGGATATGTTGTTGGCGCAGGCACGGCAGCACAATCTGAGACGGATGGCGACGCAGACGTGGACGTAAACACTGATGCGGACTTTGACGCAGATACAGATACAGATCAGATACAGATATGGACTCTGAAGCGTCGTCTGAGACAAGTGCTGACCCAGTCGATATAACGATTGATGAGACTGATGAACCATCAGAAGAGACAACAGAGCACCGTGATGAATCTGAAATCGATAATGACGAAGATAGCGAAATCGATGCAACAGAAGATTCAGATGAGACGGCGGACGATGCTAAGTAACTGTTAGTATAACAGTATATAGTATCAGAACATCTGAAGTACGATAGCGCAATTGAAGTACTGAAAATATTTTCTGACATTCCTGACCGCTAAGACGATGTCTAGCGATGGACCTAGATGACCCATTCTCATGATACTGTATTCACTATGACTCAGAATTGTGCTCTCAACGATAACGAAATTAGCACACTGATTTTCAGTTATGATCTTGACCTGAGTCTGAGTCATTGAATAGTCCAGTCGACATATACCGTTCTCCACTATCCCAGAAGACAGTAATAATTAGCGGGCAGTCAGAGCGCAGATCACTCTCATCAGAAGCTATAGCCATTCCACTTTCATGTTCCATTTTTTTATCGGTATCCGGAGCATCCGTGACTCCGGACGTATCGATATCACCAGTGTCAGTAGATGTAGGCGTAGATGTAGATGTAGATGATGATATCGCAGCGGATTCTGACCCGGGTACATCCTCAATGACGTATCCTGGCTCTCGCTCATTGCAAGGTTGAGTGGGATCAGCAAGTTGTGTCGCAATGCGTTTTGCGGCGATGTTTGACGCTGCAGAAGATTGTCCAACAAGAATGCCCTCCTCACGTGCCAGACGCCGACATTCTGACTCAGCTGCATCAATGCTGACGGTCTCGACACTGTCGATTAATTCGGTGTCTAAATTTGGGCTGATAAATCCTGGACCCATGCCCTGAAAATCATCACTCGCGGGTTCTGAACCTGAAATAACTGCATTTTCGGCTGGCTCAACAGCAATGACGGACATATCCGGAAATTCTTCACGAAGACGTCTCCCAATACCGGAGAGTGTCCCACCGGTTCCCACACCGGCAACAAGTGCATCAACAGTCCGTCCCTCAATCTGTTCGAGAATTTCTTCAGCGGTTGTCAGATAGTGAGCATCAGGATTAGCCGGGTTCTCGAACTGTCTCAGTTGTGTCATCCCACTATTTTCAAGTTCATCAGCGCGATCTTTAGCATCGCTGATGGTGCCTTCAATCAACTCTATTTCAGCACCATACGCTCGCATCAACTCGCGCCGTTCAGGCGACTGTGAGGCGGGCATCACTACCGTGAGATCATATCCTTTCGCAGCGGCAGCGACTGACAGCCCGATACCAGTGTTTCCGCTTGTTGGTTCAACAAGAGCGTCACCTGGCTCAATATCACCAGCGCGCTCAGCACGCTCAACCATTGCGAGTGCCGGTCGATCTTTTGCGGAACCGCCGGGATTTTTCGACTCAATCTTTGCAGCGATTGTCGCACCTGGCGGGGAGTCAACGCGGACAAGCGGTGTTCCAATTGTTTCCAAAATGTTCGCGTTCATTGATACACATATTCGCTAGTGATAGATAAGATAGTGGCGAGCAAAACAGGTATTGAATTATAAATACTGTCCTTGGTAGTCAATTCGGTCCAGCTGAGAGTATCATTTGCCACTGTATTGTTTCGATAGCTGTGGTATTGTATATATCCGTAGATTTAGGACGACTCACAATAATTACAAAGCATGACTGAGACGAATATGAATAAGACACTTGAGACGATGAAAGCAAATCCTGTGTGGGATGCTGACTCATGGTCGCATATAATATCCGCATTCAGTGCTGATGATATTACGATTCGGGTGTGGGGTGGTGATTGGTGTGATGACTGTCGAAGACAGTTACCCGACTTCGCAGCCGCAGTCGATGCCGCTGATGTTCCAAGTGAGCAGGTTCACGAATATCCTGTAAAAAAGAACGCTGATGGTGAAAAACATGGACCGGGTGTCGAGGAATACGGAATCGACCGGATCCCAACAGTCGTTGTCGAACGAGAAAATGAGGAAGTGGCACGGTTTGTTGAAACTGCATCAGTTCCGATTGCAGTGCATCTTGCCGAGCAACTCAGTAGGTGACAACGCGAACTGTCTATCATAGACCATTATATACATATTACCAATATATATTCTAAGTGCCAATCTTATAATAAGCGACTTATGCTTGGTTTTCACACAAAGATATAGAAGATGATTAGATCAATCCGCGTCAGCGAACGACTCTCGCCACACCGCTGGGGCGGGCAGGTATTGGAAGTCGAGTGTGAGTGTGAGTTATGTAATACAACGACCCTGTGCACAGAATCATATAATCTAGTTGCTTGCTCAGAGTGTCAAGACGAGCTTCTTCCACGGGCAGCAGTGTGAACGTTGGTGAACTACCCCACCCTACTCGCTCACGGCTTGCGCCGTTCGCTTCTTGAGGATGGGGTTTCCTGATTCGATGACGCGCTTTATATATACAACATCGGAAGAGTCCGATGGGATAAACATAGGGAGCGCAGTCTCCACAGGCGTTGATTTGGAGTTTCCCACTCCTAGCTGCTCATACCCACGAGAAAGAATATTGATCGCTGCGTTTGCGTCCCTATCCATTGTGAACCCACAGGCGGGACACGAATGTTCCCGCACCCATGGTGGTTTGTCGGTCGCTACGCCACAGTTAGCACACTCTTTGGTCGTGTCTGTCGGGTCAACCTCGAAGTGCGTCCCTTCGCGGTCGCACTTGTACGACAACAGAGTGGTGAAGATGTTCCACGCTGCCGATGCAGTGTTTTGGCTGTTACTGGGAGATTCCAGCATAGAGTTGATATTCAACTCTTCAACAGCCACGAGGTCGTATTCGGTGGCGTAGTAATTTGACAACTTATCGAAGAAATCCCGGCGTTTTCGGTTGAGTTACTGGTGACACTCAACCACTTTCTGCCGTTGCTGTTCCTAGTTATTTGAGCCATATTCCTTGCGTGAGAGTTTCTGCTGTTCGCGCTGCAATCGCTCACGCTTGGCGGTGAGATCCAGTGAGTAAATCTCTCGACCATCGGTATCGTGGGCGTACTTGAGAATCCCCACATCAATCCCGACACATCGCTCGGGTTTTTCAGGTTTTTGTGGCGTTTCTTTTTCATCAACAGTCACACAGGCAAACCACTCACCGGTTGGCTCTGCTTTCAGTGTCACCTCTTTGATTGTCTCCTTTTCTGGGATCTCGCGGTGTTTCACCACGGGAATATCCACAAGTTTGGACAGGGACAGTACCGTCCAACCGTTCTTACTATCGAACTCGAAGCCGGATTGTATATAGGTGAAGCTGCAGAACTCCTGTAGGGTTTTCCAGTTGAGGCTGCCAATCTTGTAGCCTCGATCTTTCAACTCGGAGAGAGCTGTCACACTGTCTTCGATCCGCATGACAGCTGCTTGTGTAACTGTTGAATACAGTTCAGTGAGGTCGTCCCACCAGTCTGTGAGATCAGGGAGTTGGTCACGTACCTGTCGCACTCGTTGGTTGAGCGTCCCCGCCGAATCGGGGATTTCTCTGAACCCCTTGAGTGCGTGATTATACAGTTCAATTGTCTACAGGTATCACGGTAGAAATCCAGCTGCTCGCGGTGGGTATCAGTTGGCTCCAGTTGATACCTGTAGGTGTCTCTCATCTGTGATTAGTCACTCCACTCCGCTGTTCGATTTTTTCATCAAGTCGGTCACGCAGGAACGCCGAGAGATTGAGGTGGTTTTCGGCAAGCCACTCCTCTTGGTCGTCCCTGATTTTCACACTTTTTTGCTGCACTGTACATATTGCGTATATTCTGAGTATACATCAATGCTTGAGTGATGGCGGCGGTGTATTCCCTCCCTACTGCGCTACTCGGTCGCGGTGTCCCTGTGTTGCTCCTTGAGGAAGGGAGAGGGGGCTTACCGCCTGTATACTGCTAAAACCCTGCGGTCTTGAAGATGAGGAGGATCTCAATATGTGGCAATATTAGCTCCCGTCGCTAGCGGCGTCCTCACTGAAATTAATTCCTTCAACCGCATCAATATTAGCTGTATCTGTATCTGTATCTGTATTGTATCTGTATCTGTATCTGTATCTGTAGCGTCAGCGTCAGTGTCAGAGGAACTATCTATGATGTCTGTGTCAAACCATTCGAGGGCATCTGTAAGTGAATGAGTCGGTGGTGAGCAGGCTCGACCAGAACACGCGTAGACGGTCGCCGTATTATCGCGTTGATTACGACCTACCCAGATTGTTGGTGGGGAGTCAAGTCCGAGTTCATGAATCCAAGGTTCAAGTGCTGATGCAGTCGCCGGACGTTGGGAAATAGGGACACCCGGAAGATATGTCGATGCAATATCTGAGCGCATTGATTCCGAAAGTCCGGTGTCAATATCGTGTGCAATGACGATTTCATCATGCTCACGGGCACGAGAATCAGCAGCCATTGCCAATGAGATGTGCTCAAGTGGTCGACCACGGACCTCATCAGCATGTGTATCAAGAACAGCAGCCGCAATGCCTGAAAGATCAGTCGACGTGAATGGATCAACTGCATTGAGTGTTTGTACTGCAATCCCAGCGCTCGATGGTGTTGATTGATCTCGAAGGTCCTGTGGTCGAGCTACGAGCGATTCAGCGTCTTTAGGGCTTAGATACAATGTCTCACCGCTTGCATCATAAAATAGTCTCACAATCGTTTCAGCGAGTGTGACTGCAAAGCTGAGGTGTTCGACATTCCCTGTAGTCTGATACAGATCGAAGACACCGCGTGCGAGGAATGCATAATCATCAAGATATCCTGTTTCATCTACATCACCGTCTTTATATCGTCGAGAGAGCCGACCAGCGTCGCTATCCCAGAGATGCGTACGGATGAATGAGAGAGCATCAGTTGCCAGTTCTGTGTACTGGTCAGTTTCCAGTATCAATCCACCGCGAGCAAGGCTGGATATTGCAAGTCCATTCCATGCAGTCAGGATTTTTTCATCACGATTCGGATGTTCACGGTTTGTTCGAGCATCAAATAGCGAGTCGCGTGCATCTGCAAGTTGTGAGACAATCTCATCAGTTGTAGATGAATACTTACTTGCGAGTTGCGAGATTGATGCTGTAACAGTGAGAACGGTCGATCCTTCGAAATTCCCGCCCTCTGTCACACCAAAACGATCAATTGCGATATCTGCAGCTTGTGAGTCATCAATTGCATCCCGGACCGTTTGTGGTGTCCAAACATAGAACCGCCCTTCTTTGCCCTCACTTTGTGCATCGAGAGTGCTATAGAATCCACCCTCGGGATGTTGAAGTTCGCGTGAGAGGAAGCTGAAGGTTTCATGAGCGATTCGAGCATACCGATCGCGCCCAGTGTGTTGATACGCGGATAAATAGACGCGGGGAATCTCAGCATTGTCATACAGCATCTTCTCGAAGTGTGGGACCGTCCACTCACGATCTGTTGCGTAGCGGTGGAATCCACCTCCAATATGATCATATACACCACCCGCAGCCATTGAATCAAGTGTCGCTGTCGCAGCATTGAGGGCAGTCTCTCTATCAATTTCTGCGTGTGCACGGAGTAACGCCTCAGTTCGTCCCGGTTGTGGGAACTTTGGACCGCGTGAGCCAAATCCACCATACTCATTATCCGTAGCACGAATCGCAGCGGTGGATACTGACGTGAGAAGGTCTGTATTGGAGCCATTATCTGAATTAGATGATTCAGCCTCGGGAGTTGGAACATCATCAGCATCACTATGACCGCTCGTATCAGCTTCAAGTCGATCCTGAAGTGCATCTGCCCATTGGTCTGCTCGGGATTCAAGTTCTGAACGGTCGTTCTCCCACGCGGTCGCAAACGACTGGCAGATCTCTAAGAATCCAGGAGTATCACCACGATCAGGTCGTTCTGTTTTTGGGAAATATGTGCCAACATAGAATGGCTTTCCCTCCGGAGTAAGCCAGACAGACAGGGGCCATCCACCGCCACCAGTGACAAGTTGACAGATTGTCTGATAGATGCGATCAAGATCTGGTCGTTCCTCACGATCAACCTTGATCGGAACAAATGAATCGTTTAATATACTAGCAACGGTATCATCCTCAAAGCTCTCTTCAGCCATGACATGGCACCAATGGCATGCAGCATATCCAACAGAGAGAAAAATTGGCTTATCTGCCGATTCCGCGTACTCAAGCGCACGATCATCCCACGGCTGCCAATTGACCGGGTTTTCGGCATGCTGTGTGAGATAAGGGCTTGCCTCAGTATCAAGTCGATTCCGCACTGGTGTATCCGACATATGTATTATTAGATATGCTAGTGCAAAAGCCGTGTGAAGAGATGAAAAAATCTTAAATTATCCTGATATATGTCTCCACCTAACGGTAAAAATATCTCAGCTGTTGTGATATGAGAACTTACTAACCGTCACGGCAAACACTGCACGGGTTGACTCTCGGACGACTCATACTCTCTTTATCACGGTGAATAGCGCGTTTTACACTCGAATATGAAGTATCTAGATCTATCGGGATGAGTAGAATCTGCTATTGAGGAAAGATGTTTATAAGAATACGAGGTGAATACACCCTTCCCGTGAGGAACGAGCGTTCCGACCGCTGCGGTCGGAATTGAGTGACGAACAGGCGGGTGATGAAACCGACATGGGTGAGTCATAACCTCACCTCACCACAATAGCATGACCGGATATTCTACCACCGAATTTATCTGACTGGCAAATGTGTGAACAGACAGGAATCGGTTGGAACGGAAGCGGAGCGGAGCGGAGCGGATTCCGTCTCGTCCTTCGGAGGTGGCCTGTCCCACCCACGTAATGAGACAATATCCGAAACCGCAGCCGGTGAACACATATGCTAGAAGCGTATGCCCGTACCGACTGCCGGAAGCGACTCAACTCAGATGATACCCCCGAGCCCGACTCTGCTGACGCCTGACGCCTGACGCCTGACGCCTGACGCCTGACGCCTGACGCCTGACGCCTGACGCCTGAGCTGGCGTCCCTGTGGCACAAACAACACCGGGACCGGGACGCCAAACACGGTTGAGGATAGGGGTAACGGCCACTTGGCATGGTCAGTAGTCCACCAGTCCGATACCGTGGGACTCCCCGTGCCCGAAAGGGCTAGTAGTCCAGTGATTGGACTGCGAACCTGCAACTCCCACCGCTACCGCTCCGGGATTCCTCCGCATTCACGCGGAGGAGGATGTCAATCGTAATCAAACTGCCGAGTTATCGTTATTATTTTCGAGTAATTGACATCAAGATACGATAATGAAGAGCAAGTTTTACACCCTCGTATGGACCCACTCGCCGTATGAGCAACACTGATTCGGTTCTACTCATCGGTGGTGGTGGTCGTGAGCACGCTATCGCGCACGCGTTAGCTGCAGATTCAAGATGTGAACTGTATGCCTGCGCGGGCAATCGGAATCCAGGAATCACTACTCTCGCGACTGATTTTAGATCAATACCCGAGACAAGTGTTGATGCAATCGTTGAGTACGCAACAACTGAGCCGGTCAATGCAGATCTCGCTATTGTTGGACCTGAATCAGCACTTGAGGCGGGAATCGTAGATGCGCTTGACGCAGTCGGTGTGTATACATTCGGACCAACAGCACAGGCGGCACAGATTGAAACAAATAAAGCATTTCAGCGACAGTTTATGCAATCAAAGTCTATTCCAGGGTGTCCAGATTTTGCTGTTTTTGAGGAAATTGAGGCTGCATGTGAATATATTGATGATGCCGAAAGTGACCTCGCAGTCAAACCTGCAGGGCTAACTGGCGGAAAAGGTGTTCGGGTAATTGGCGATCAAGTAACCAAACGCGAGGCTAAGTCATATCTCCGAGAAAATGAGTATGAGCAGGTTGTGCTTGAGGAACGACTTGTTGGTGAAGAATTTACTGTGCAGGCGTTCGTCGCGAATGGTGAACTTCGGACAACTCCAGCGATTCAAGATCATAAGCGTGCATACGAGGGCGATACGGGACCAAACACTGGTGGTATGGGAAGTTACAGCGACACGACACAAGCACTCCCATTCATGAGTACCGAGGAGTATGAAGATGCAGTCGCAATATTAGAAGCAACGGTTGAAGCGTTACCTGAGTATAAAGGAGTCTTATATGGTCAATTCATGCTCACAGGTGATGGTCCACGAGTGATCGAATTTAATGCCCGATTTGGTGATCCAGAAGCGATGAATACGCTCCCGACTTTGGAGACATCACTTCTTGATATCATGCGCGCAGCAGAAAGTGACGAGTCACTTCCAACACTCAGTCTCAGCAATCAGGCGACTGTATGTAAATATGCCGTTCCTGAGGGATATCCAATAGACCCACAGAGCGGGGTACAGATTGCTGTCGATGAAGAGTCCATAGAGGGTGCACGAGTATATTATGCGAGCGTTGACTCTCGCGAGAATGGATTATATACAACGACCTCACGCGCCTTTGCTGTTGTTGGGATCGCAGACTCAATCATAGCGGCTGAATCACAAGCTGAGACCGCTCTCTCTGCAGCAAGTGACGGAGTTCGTATACGACATGATGTTGGGACACCATCGCTTCTCCAACGCAGGATTGATCATATGGATGCAATTCGTGAGGAATAGTCTGTCGAAGTCCGCGATATAACCATGATGACGATTTTAAGCTGGGTCAAACGGATGCTTATGATACTGATACGATGAATAAAGATAGGCACATTCGATTCTATTCAAATGATGGACAATCATCTGTGAGTAGAGACTCTAATATTAATATCAGATCCAGTCTCAATACAGCAGTCAACGATTATACAATATAGTATAAGCATGATTAATACAACATGACTGATAGACATCGTCGATTAAATAATATTTCAACACCAGGTTCGACAAATTCGCTGTGGGAGTGGACAGACGCGAAACCTATCTGGATTGTCATCGGTAATTATATACTCATTACACTCGCCCGGTTGGTCCCATCACTTCGAGTGCGAAACTGGGCGCTTCGTCGACTCGGAGCACATATTGGAACAGGTGTTTCATGGGGACTTGAGGCAACACCGGATGTATTTTGGCCGGAATTGATCAGAATTGAAGATAATGCCATTATTGGATATGACGCTGTGTTGCTTTGTCATGAATTTCTCCAAGATGAGTATCGAACCGGTGAGATTGTTATTGGTAAGCGGGCGATGATTGGCGCGAAAACAGTAATATTGCCAGGCGTTCAAATTGGGGAGGAAGCACAGGTCGCAGCGAACTCACTTGTAACGCAAGATGTTCCCCCACGGACAACGTTTGCTGGTGTTCCCGCAGAAGAGATCTCAAGACAGGATGGGTAAGATAACACTCCCGAGTGACCTAACTATGTTTACTAATAGCTACATATAGTCTTCAATCCACAGCGACTACGTCTTATCGAATACGAATGATGCCGCGCTTGAATACAAGCGTGTTTGGAATAATGAGTTCTTCAGTATCATTTTCAACATGTGTAACAAATAGATCAATTTCCTGCACAATACCGCGAGTATCACCAATTTCAACCTCATCGCCAATTGCATATGGCTGGTGTAACAGAAGGTAAGTGCCGACTGCTGCCGATTTTAATAGATCAACAAACGCAACAACAGCGAAAGCAACAACCGCAAATAGATACACGGCTAGCAATACCACCAACGCAAGCGTTGCAACTCCTAACTGCGAAAGTCCAACAAGTGCAGCGATATAGAAGGTGGTGATTTTCGCTAATCGAGAAATAATGGTTATCTCAGGGAGTTTGACTTGCCTCAACTGTTCATCTACAAAGAGTTCTACTTTATCACCAACGAGAATGCCCGTGACGATAACGAGTAGTGCAATAAAAACACGCGGGAGAAATTGAACGGCTTCCTGCCACAATGTAGTTCCATACTGTAAATCAGTAACAGAAAGTGAACCAACGACTCCACCGGCAATAATAAAGTATCTAACGAGTCCACTGATGAGATTAACAGTTGACGTCCCGAATTCCTGTGCTGTTCGTTCAAATGCTGTTCCTTCGGTCACAGCCGGAATATTTAGTTGTAACAGAAGGCGCGTCGTTATCCTGCCAGTAATAATAGCAGTAGTAACGCTTGCTATGAAAATGAGAATAGCAACCCATATTGCCTGTGGGACAGCAGCGATGAATTCACGCGCTACAGGCGGAAGCGATTGGAGTACCCACATGAGAGTTATTATTAGTATACCTCGGGGTCAACCTCAAAAACAAGCTCTCCACTTTTGAATGCGCGGACGAGTCCATCTGACTCAGATAATACAATCGTTGTTGAATTCGTCTCACGCGTGATTGCCGCACCAGCCATGTGTCGCGCCCCTAGTCCCTTCGGGATATCAACCCCTTCGGCTCCCGGCTCCAAATAACGGTATGCACTGACGATTTTACCCGAATCTGAAATGATGAATGCACCATCAAGTCGTGAGAATTCTTTGAGCATGACCTTTACAATTGGGTCACCGACATGAACGTGTGACTTTTCAAAAGGATTGTAGCTTAGTGGGCGTGATTTATTCATTACTTTTCCTGCGTCACCAACAACAAACAACGCTCCGACTGGCTTGCCTTTCTGACCCTTTTTTCCAAGTTCGATAGCAACATTAAATACATCTCGAATAACGCTTGAATCAGCTCGAGAGTTTACAAATAAATCATAAATACCTGATCGGAGTGATTCGCCAACACGAACGCGCACGAGAGAGTCAAGACCGTCCTCAAAAATGCCGAGATTACAAACAACGGTGTCTCCTTCTGCCACGATTCCGGATTCTATTGCCCCTTCAATTCCAAAACGAATCCGATCACGGGCATCATCAAATTTGATTGGCAATTCAATATACGCGGCAGCATCAACATCATTTTCCGGAGCAACAACTATGACTGGATACTCAAGATCCGCATCAGCGAAACGTTCATATCGTGATCCAGTTGGTGAAAACATGACAAGACCTTGGATATCGAGTATAATATCATCTACAAGGTCAGATGGCACCGCCATATGACGTTCATATGTAATGTATTTATAAATCGTTATGGGTGTAACATCTCAGCATTGAGTGTTTTATATCTCTGCTGGTCAAAAAATAAATTATATGAATGCGCGGGACAGGATTCGAACCTGCGGACCTCTATAGGACAGCGTCCTAAGCGCTGCGCCTTTGACCACTTGGCTACCCGCGCACAGTTAATAATCGCTCACCGCCCAAATCAAAGTGTCGTTATTATCGTAATATCTAATAATGGTAGTGGTAGTAATATGAATTCCCACCAGTTTAGCTGAAAAGTAGGGTACTAAACGCCCTTACTCAAGAAGCGAACAAAGTGAGCTCGTGGGAATTAAACATATGGAACAATCTGGATTTTAATTTAATGTTTCAATTTTGACTGAGCATAAAGACGAGAGTGTTAGTTCTAGCGAATGAGATCTCAGAGACTCAGCGACACTCTATTCTTATTGCTTGATGCACAATACAGTATAAGAGATATGTACAGTGCTCGTGACCAAGTCGAGAATGAGTCGTGGCTTGAGGACATTCGAACCGCTGCGGCAACGCTTAATCTCGATGAAGAGACACAAACTGTTGCTGAGGATCTATTTCTTTCACAAGCCCCAGATAATGATCGTTCAAAACAGGCTATTGCCGCTGCTAGTCTGTATGCTGGGGCACTCATCACAGGGTCAGAGCGGTCTCAAACCACGGTTGCAGACACAATGAACGTCACGAGGCTCAGTGTCCAACAACACTGGAAAGCAGTCCTCAAGACGGCTGGATTTCGACCACCATCGTGGTGAGAGCCATATCAGCGTACATAATGGATAAGACTGACTTCGCCAGATAGTGCATCAGATGGTGGACGCCAGACAAGGCAGAGTCATATTGAATGTTGATCACTCGGCGCTGCAGTTATCTGTCGGTCGGGTTGATGACCGCCCAGTTTGATTAGGTGTCAAGTGCCCATGACGATCAATCTCACCACGAACAATCCGGGTTGAAGAGATTCGCTTGCCATCATCAGCGTATACATGTTCTACTACTTCAATATTGAGAGGATCGAGACCGCGCTCTTGACGAATCTCATTGATTCGCTCAGCACCCGTCTGTGTTTCTGGAGAAACGACAATAATATCAAATCCTGGCTCAGTGGCAATTCCGGTTGGTTTTTCTAATGTGCGAATTTCAAATTCACAATCATGTGCTTCCGCAAGCGGTTTCAGTTCTGCACTGAGCGAATGACGCCGTTCGATGAAAGGCTTGACATACCGATCTACTTGCCTCGTTTTTGGGGCGAGTTCATCGCTTGTAAGTCCAACAGTGACATTCCCTAGCTCAAAAGCCCGTTCAAAAAGGGCGTGATGACCGTCATGAACCGGGTCAAAGGTCCCACCCAGCGCCACATGCATAATCGGTAAATAATCTGCCATGGCTAAAAATATGGGAGTATATTTTCTTCTGTCCGGGAATTTTGGATATAATTGATATACCCGCTTCTCACTTGGCTTTCAGCACAGTCAATAATCATACAAAGGATATGGTGTACGTTCATATCGTTTTGTTCCTTATAGATTTCATTTACTCAATAAAGAGGAAAACTGAGTCCGAAATGATACAGTAGTCAACGAGATAGAATCCAACCCAATTATTGATCATACACTCTCTCGGGTATACACTCATCAAATACCAATTGAGAATATACGAGTTAAATATCTAATCTATAACTTACGAATTTAATTAACGGAAGATGTGGGCTCCTATGGGCTTTTATCAAGACACAGCGATTCGAGAAAGGTATCAGTACCCTCATCCGCGTGAAGTCGACGCTGTTTTTTTGCCCCGTTCTCGCGTGCGAGTAATGTATTGAGTCCATCGACACCGAGTCGGTTGGTTTCACGATCGACAAATTCCGAAAGCGTGACTGTTTCCGTAGACCCAGGAACGATGAACTCTGCATCACGACCATATCGCATTGCATGCCACTTGTTTGCGTCGAGTATCTCACGTCGGACTTTAGTGTTAGATTCACCGTCTGCATATCGAGCGGCGAAGTCCATGACGAGTGCATGAATGTATTCAACAATCGCAACTGTTAGCGAGGGATCAGTCTGTGCATCTGGTGTACGAACTTCGACAGTGCCATGTCCAGTGTGCGGTCGGACGTCATACCATAATTCGCCACGATCTTTGATTGATCCTGTCTCAACCATTCGCTTTTCAAGTTGGTGATATGCCTCGAAGTCCTCGAACCGTGTTGGCATTCCTGTATTGGGAAGCGCTTCGAATATTTTTGCTCGGGCAGACGCTAATCCGGTATCAAATCCGTTCCAATACGGCGAGTTTGCAGACAGCGCAAGAAGCGGGGGAAGATACCAGCGAAGCTCATTTGCGATCCATGTTGCGGCATCAGGGTCATCAACACCGACATGAACATGCAATCCAGCAGTTGTGTTTCGATGCTGTGGGTATTGGATCCTGTCTAACTGTGATTGATATCGTGGTTTCTGTGCGTGGTTGCGTTCACGCCATTTCGCCGTTGGGTGTAATCCCGCCGCCGCAATTCGATAGCCATGGTCCGCAGCATGCTCAACAAGTGCATCACGAACAGCCTGAACAGATTCACTGACCGCAGACACATCCTCAAGAAGCGGGGTTTGGGTTTCAATGACGAACTGAAATAGCTCATGATCTAGTCGGTCCGCGAGCACTCCCGTCGGTGGATGATCATAAACTAATTCTGTGATTCCAGCCGTTGGGCGTCCAGTATCATCAACGACGAAAAACTCCTCTTCAACGCCGAGGGTACCCATCCGGTCGAAGGCATCGGCCGACCCTACGTCCATCGATATATAATTCGTGGTCCCCAATTAAATATGTCGCGGGCGAAAGCAAGATTAACCTATAAAAATCAGATTATATTCATGCGCCGATAATCGGAATATCTGATCTTGTTGTCATAACACAGCTACATAACCACGTTAACTATAGTACTGACTCGAGGTTTGGTCTGAACGCAGTTTATTACAAATCTTGGAATATTCGATTGCTCCCTCTATTCAATCATTCTCGATACAATATTAATAACATAGAAAGCGATTTATAAATTATCCAGTCAAAATTTTAAATATTGTCCGTTCGGGGGGTCGCAATGACAGCTAGGTGATCATCGTGAAATCGGTCAAGTCGCTTTCGAGTTTGAATGGAATATCCCTCACGAAGTGTTGAAATGACCGTATCGAACACATCTTCAGGGTCACGAAGAACGTCTTCACTTCGAGCTTTGATCGCGAGGATTAGCTTTCCATCAGGTGACAAAAACTGTCGGTTGCGCAACGCAACAGTCGCTTGTCCTCGTGTAGCCACATCTTGAATAAGATAATCAACGTCAGCTTCAACCACGTGTGCGTATGTTTCGGGTCGGCGAGCGTCGCATAGAAGCGGAATCAGATTCGGGCGGGTTGTCGTAACATCAAGAAGGTCACGCGCGGACCGAGGGGCAAATTCTACAGCGTATGTCGGTCCGGCAAAATCTGCAACGTGAGAAACAGTTGTCCCTGATGCAGCACCAAGATATAGGATTGATTCCCCACCCGTGAACCCGGTGTCAATATCAAGTTCAAACATTGCGCCAAGTTTGGACCGCCCAGCATCCCAAAGACGCCATCCATCGGTATCACGTGGCTCCCCGTACACGGGTTCTCCCTGCGTGGAGAGCCTAGATTCATGATCAAACTGACGTCGTTGAATGCCCTCCGGAAGTGATGGTGAACTCATTCGGCATCATCTCCCGCTCGAGTCTGAATCGTCTCAATTCGATTAGTAAGTTCATCATGAATCGGCTGTTTGTACGTCCCTGAATAGTGGTCAATACGTGCAGCAAGTGCAAGCTTACCAGCGAAGGCTCGGGCAGCTGATCCTCGATCTGCTGGTCGTGTACCTCGAACGTACTCATGAGTAAAGATCACACCGTGTTTTGGTGCAGAGGCGCGCCCTTCGAGATGTGCAAACAATGCGTCCTCAGCGCCGAGGACCTGAATAGTGCCTGCAGGTTGTCGTGCGAGCGACTCAAGTCCTCCTGCAAGTTCAATAAGTCGTGTGGCAAGAATCGGTCCCGCCATCGCGGTCAGATTTGGTGCGACCGTTGCAGCATGTGTCTCGATATATGTTCGAAGGTCATCCCCCTCTTCATGCAGCATCAAAACTCGAGTGGCGAGTGATATAAGTCGCGTTTCTGCAGGTGTCGACGCAGTCATATCTGCAAGCTCACGGACCTTGTCAAGTTCCGTGTCGGAGCTATTGATTCGTGAACCACCCCACTCAACCAGTCGTTCAGTGAGTTCATTTGCTGTTCGTTTGACATCATCCATCGCTGTGAGACATTGCCGAAGTTGCCGATCGTCTGAAGCTTCATATGATTCAATAGCAGTTTGTGTCGCTTTGATAGCAGCATCATGTAATAATTGATAATACGCGGTGGTATCCTCAACAACTCCTGATTCAACGGCTTGCATTGACCAATTCCGTGGATGGTCCGCTGTTCCATCAGCTATGGCTGTTGCTGCTGCACCGATATCTGTAGGATCAATATCACTAAACCATGCTGGGTTATCGGACTGTTCCTCACTCATATATTGATTAATAACTCATGGGCTAAGTTCCCTTGCTCAAGCAGTGAACAGATAATTCAGGCGGATTTGCTCACAACAGCGTAGTAATTACTAATATTACACAGTACACAGCGATCTTTGGGATAATATCAGTAATTATGTGTTATTCATCGAAATTTGTAGGTAGTACTTAATCAGTGTCAAGATCTGTATTCAGTATGATAAATCATGATAAGAGTTAACACTTATTCCAACAGTAATTGTATTAATATGAGCCAACGACCACCATTCGTCTGTGTTGATTGCGGTTCTCGTGTGTCATCAAGTGCATTTCGGGCCACATGCCCGGAGTGTGGTGGTAGCCTTAGCCCAGATGCGGACACAGTCAGCGACACTGACTGGTAAAATGTGATGACAGACCCAACACGAATTACCGCACTTGCAGTCACAACAGAATGTCTTATAACTGCACTTGAGGCGACTATCCGCGATCAACAGATCACTGCTCTTTGCGTTACGCCGCCGTTTACCGGACGGATGCGAGCACGACTTCATATGGTCTATGTTGATACAAATACCAGAACGAGTGAGAAAAAAGATAATAACGAAGATAATTACGTAATTCGACCGGAAGACGAACATATAACGGAAACAGAGCCGATTAGCGTTGGTCCAGAGCGATTTATAGATGATATCCCATCACTTCCAACAGTTGATGATGTTGAAGACGAGCTACGAAAATCCGCAAGATCATATTCGCAATCACGCCATCGTGAATGGTACCAATCCGCTATTGAAGCATAGCGTGAATCGGTTCGTGACCGACGTATGGAACACGGTAACACTCGATCTCAATAAAAAGGAACATCCGGTCAACGTATCTTATCTTGGATGATGTACAATCACTGCTTATTTTCATCGATAGTAGCTGTGGTGTATTTGATGGCTCTTCCGCTTGAGGGGATTTTACATAATGGTATGAAGATTGCAGTTGCATTGAATAAGTGTATAATCATATTGACTAGTTGAAAAGAAAAACACGCAGTATGATGTTGGAAATATTCGGTTATTAGCGCTGAACACTGTCTTGTGTCCCGATTTTTGTTCCTCACACCGACGAATAGTTTAAATATCTTAGTATGCTACATATCATAAGGTCTACTGCTCAGGCTCTCCTGTATTCTTTGACCGGCCAGCACATGACCGCCGTCCCCATTATGAGTGACACACGCACAAGAGAGTACACCGAGCGAGAATCGGAAAAGCACGATGAAGAAACGGTCGACAGCGAGGAGACTTCGACTACAGAGACAAAAAGACGACCAGAAACTGAATCAGAAGTCGAAACAGAAACAGAGACGGAAACGCATCGTTGTCCTGAGTGTAGTGGAAATCTGATTCAAGATGAAGCACGCGGCGAGACAGTCTGTTCTGACTGTGGGCTTGTCGTTGACGAGAACTCAATTGACCGTGGTCCAGAGTGGCGTGCCTTCGACAGTGCCGAGCGAGATCAAAAATCTCGCGTCGGTGCCCCGACGACGAAATTGATGCATGACAAGGGTCTCTCGACAAATATTGGCTGGCAAGATAAAGACGCGTATGGAAATGCATTATCAGCCCGCCAACGTGAACAGATGCAGCGACTTCGAACATGGAATGAACGTTTCCGAACGCGAGATTCAAAAGAACGAAATCTTAAACAGGCACTCGGCGAGATAGACCGAATGGCCTCCGCACTTGGGCTTCCAGAAAGTGTTCGTGAGACGGCTTCTGTAATCTACCGTCGGGCACTTGATGAAGATCTCCTACCTGGTCGTTCAATCGAAGGAGTCGCGACTGCAGCATTATACGCTGCTGCCCGGCAGGCTGGAACGCCACGCTCGCTCGATGAAATTGAACGCGTCTCTCGAGTTGACCGGATGGAATTGACACGGACGTATCGGTACGTTGTCAGGGAACTCAAACTTGAAATTGAACCTGCAGATCCAGAACAGTACGTCCCACGATTCGCGTCTGATCTCGACTTATCGGATGAGTCTGAGCGACAGGCACGTGAGTTGCTACGGAATGCTAAAGAAGAAGCGATTCACTCAGGAAAGTCACCTGTTGGACTCGCCGCAGCTGCGGTGTATGCTGCTGCACTGCTGACTAACGAGAAGGTAACACAAAATGAGGTAAGTGAAGTTGCGAACGTCTCAGAAGTCACCATCAGGAATCGATATAAGGAGCTTCTCGAAGCAGACGGTGCTGGCGTCCTTGCGTGATTTGATTGGAACATAGTGAGCCGGTTTTTTATTTGAAAATCTGCTATACGGTCATACACGTTATCTAGCAGAGATAATACGTCTTGATATCAATATGGGTTTACAACTGGTATGACCGCGACACAACTACTACATTCGACAACAGTTGAATCCTGTTAGTCGAGAAAATGCGTATCTGATGGTTCATATTTGTGACAAATACCACATTACTCCGTTCAATATATTGTTTCGGAATTTTGCTGCCTATCTGAGCGGTTTCAATGGAAATACGTACAATGAGTGATTTGAATCGACTTCCTGTTTCGGGGAATCTAGTATCTATAGATGCACAATCCAGTTGATTGTTATAATCTATATCTGTCGAATAGTAGTTAATAAATCTGCATCTCGTGTATGGACTAATGTTGGGGATTTACTATTTATCACAGATAGGTCAGTATTAGAAACCAGATGAACATCCATGTAGAATATCCGATACACCCACAAGAGCGGTCGAATCTGAGGGATGTATGATAACGTGACTCAAGATAGTAATATATCCCTCCGGTTTTAACACAAGTTTGCTTATGAAAAAGCAGGAACTCATCCACCTTCACGGCCTGCTTGCGGAGGTACATACACAGGTCGAGGCATGGGAAGATACAGACATTCCACTCACCGCATATGACGAACTTGGTGTTCGACCAACATCAATACATAAATCTAAGACAGATCATAAAGCGGCCGTATTCAAACTTATCGAGGGAATTACCGCTCCAATGGACGAATCCGAACCGGACCGAGTCGCCCCAACTGCTGACTGACCAAATTCAAGCGACGTCTCTTTCATATACATCGCCTAGCGATGTGCTCTTATTACACTCATCAGAGGTAAAACAGGACAGCCTCAGTTTTTCTGTATCATCAAAATTCTGCAATTAATATTTGAGTAACATACGCACAATCCTCAGGAGTCTTCAACGAGTTCATCAAATTCTGGAATGAGATTATCATCATCCGAATCATCGCTCACATTACCTGTAGACTCATCAGATGAAATGTCAGTTTCACTCTCAGATTCTGTTTCCGTAGTCTCTTTTTCATTCTCGTTTTCTTTTTCTTCATCCGCCATCGGACTAACATGGAGAATTTTTAGTGGAATATTTTCAAGACGCTGTCCGATTTCTTTCCGGGCAATACGAGATGCGTGTTCAGTGCGTTCAACATTAAACACGGTCATTTCAAGTTCAAGCGCTACAAGTGCTTCATCAGCAGCCACAAATGCTGAAGGGAGCTCTTCACCCGAAGGTGAGGATCGTGAGCCCATTGAAATTTCGACATAGCTGAGATCAGGATTCAACATCTTTCCGGTTTTTGAAATAGCAATGCGCACAGCTTCATCAGCTGACTCGACATCATAAACCGGGACAGCAGCCTCGACGACGACACTACAGTCCATATCATGATATCATACGACCGCACATGTCATCAAAGATTCGCTATATCAGGTAATTAAACCTCTCCACCACTACGAAGATAATAAAACACATATGTTTGTGCGTATCCCGCATACTGACTGCCAAGTCGGTCGCGGATTGCTCGCGATGTCTGTATATATCCATCGCGATCGCATGTTGGAAAGTGTTCAGCAATCGCTGTTTGAATCCACGTGTCAAGTGGCACGGCCTCTGTGTAGTCAAGAGAAAATAATAAAACACAGTCTGCAACCTTGTTTCCAACACCAATAAACTGTGTAAGGTACTCACGAGCCTTCTCATAATTATATTCCCCGGCTGTTGCAGGGTGTGCCTCATCGGTTGCGACCATCTTTGCTGTTCGCTGGACGTACGGTGCGCGATAACCAAGGCTGAGATCACGTAACTCCGACTCCGATTGTGCTGCCAGTTGTGATGGCGTTGGGAATGCGGTAAACGACTCATCAGCAACAGTATGTGTGGTCCCGAATGTGTTAGCCATTGACATCTGCATCTGGTGAATACGTGACACCCGCATTTGCGCGGAGCATATGAATGAAATAAGTGTTGAAAACGGAGGGTCGCGAACAAGACGCAGTCCGCTGAAACTCTCAACAGCTGTTTTGATTAGTTCATCATCAGGAAAAGAATCATATATCGACGCAAGATCATCATCTAAACGGAGCAAGTGTTCTAAGAGATCAACGGGGTCTTCTGTGGCTTCCCACTCAAGTTGACCCTCACGCTGACGGACACGAATGATAATTGAACTATCAGTTATGCCGTCAATTGGTGGTGCAACCGTCTCATACCACTTTGGACCACCACTGACTGACATTGAATCATACATCCCACCATCACTACGATCCCACAGATAAGATTGCCCGCTTTCGAGCGTTGCTTGAAGATCAAATGGTCCAGCAATATCCTGAAGATCAATGCTACCCGATTCAAACCCAGAATGATCCATTGAAGATATTCAAACCCGCGATGTGTATTGGCGTTTCGTTCGATTATAGAATTTCGAGGAGAATACCCGCGCCTTTAGGCGCGAGATGAATCCGACAACTCCTCCACAACCACCGCCGATGGCTGGACGGGATATTCCACCTCCACCGTTCTCAAACACCACAAGTTAATCCTGAAGCGAGTATAAATGATTATACAGGCGTTCAGAATGGTAGAAGTCCACCGTACCCATCAAGCGAAGATCTGCAACCACGGACAGGTTGCAGAGTCGCTTGACAGCCACGGCACGGGTGGAGTGCCAGCAAGCTCTACGCTGGAACGTCGCTCATTACCACTCCCGCCAACTGTGGGATGAAACGGGTAAAATTCCTGACCACGGAGACCTCAAAGACGAGGTGAAGACTCACAACAAGTACAAGAGACTGCACAGTCAGTCCAGTCAGCGGGTTCTCGAGGAACTCGCTGAAGCCTTCAATTCGTGTCGTGGGACAGTAAGAGGAACTCTGACAGTCGAGCGAACCCGCCCGGCTACCGCAAGAAAAATTACTACGACCAACAGGGTCGCCGCGTCCACGAAGAACACCCTCGTTCAACAGTCACGTGGAAGCAGAACGGCATCAAACACGACACGACACCAAGAACAACCGCCTTCGCCTCTCGAAGGGCCCACACCACAACCAACACCCGAAAGCGTGGGAATACATCCTTGTCGTTGTCGAATACGAGACACGCCCCGGCGTCACCGTCGACAACCTGCAACAAGTCCGTGCCGTCTCCGACAAGGCAAAACAACGCTGGGAACTCCACCTCGTCTGCACAGACGAAATCGACATCGACACTCCCGACGCACCCGGCACCGAGACAGCGGGGATTGACCTCGGTTCGGTATCTGCAACTTCGCCGCTGTCGCGTACAGCACCGAGGAAGCCGACCTGTACCTGTACCCCGGCAACCGCCTCAAACGAGATGGCTACTACTTCCCGACGAAAATAGCCAAGTGTGACGACTCGGGTGGCGAACGGTCCACCCGACCCGGTTACACGCGAAGTGGTCGGAGCGCCGCACCCACTTCTTCCACTCCTTAGGGAAGCACATCATCGAGCAGTGTGTTGAGAAGAAGGTTGGGCAACTCAATATTGGGGAGCTCAGTGGTGTCCGTGAGGAAGAGAACGGCGAGTCGACAAACTGGGGGAAGCACGGGAAGCTTGACTTGCACGGGTGGGCGTGGGCATTCGACCGATTCACGTCGATACTCACGTACAAGGCGAAGGTTGAGGGGATTGAAGTTGTGGAAGTGTCGGAGCGCGACACGAGTAAGACGAGACGTGTTGTATGTGCGGTAGAGAAGACGACAGCCAGCGCATCGAGCGTGGCTTGTACATATGTCACGAGTGTGAGGCGGCGTTCAACGCAGACGTGAACGGGGCGGGAGAATATCCGTCTCGACATCGATCAAAGTAACTCCGAGTCTGCACCCGATTTGGGTGGAGATAGGAGTACCGGCTCGGCTGGTTGGCACAGCCCGGAGTCTCCCTTCACGACCTCTCCCGAGGATTCCAACCTCGGATAGAGGTGGTGGTGGTGACTGCAAACCCTAATATCCCAACCCAAGCGGTGCAGTGCCGTGAGATTCCTCCGCGGTTACGCGGAGGAGGATGTCAATCCAGCAATATGGACATAACGCGTAGCTGTAATCTAAGATATAAAAAATTCATATTCAGTCTGGCAGTTCCTGTGGCTCAGCAGATATGAACTGTCTTGAGATTGACTCTTGTGGCACTTGTTGTAACCGTTAATAAAATGACAGGGCATTCACTGTTTGTCAACGTATCTGTTATGATTGCTCAATCACGCACATGTTCAATTGTCAACCCTGCAAGTCGACGTGCGAGATCTGTATCAAGTCCGCTGTCAGTACATCGCCACTGCCAGTTTCCACTTGCTGTCCCAGGTTCGTTAAATCGTGCATGTGAATCAAGTCCGAGCACATCTTGCAATGTTGTGAATCCGATTTTGGCGTCTGAGCGCCAGACAGCGTCGATAATTGACCAATTAATCTCTGAGCCATCAATTCCAAGATTGTAATGTAAACAATCGCGCTGTGACTGTGGAAGTGAGTTATAATACCCACTGATGGTATTGGTGTCGTGTGTTGATGAATACGCGACACTTTTAGAAGGATAATGCATTGGCTGATACATATCGCCTTCCCGACACCAATCAGCGTAGTGAGGAACTCGCATCCCCGGGAAATCAAAATGTTCCCTGATGTCATGGAGTGCCTGATCGAGAAATCCAAGATCCTCAACGATGAATGGAAGTGACCCAATGTGATCACTGACAGTCTCAAAGAAGTCATATCCAGGCACTGAGTGCCACTCACCTGCAGCAGGAGAATCAGCATCGACAGGGATCGCATAATACTCATCGAATCCCTTGAAATGGTCAATACGGGTTATATCGACGAGATTAAAAAGTCGATCAAGTCGATTAAGCCACCAATTATAGCCTGTTTCGCGAAGATATGTCCAATCATAGACTGGATTTCCCCAACGCTGACCATCATCGCCGTCGCTTGGTGGGACACCAGCGACGGCTGCTGGTTCATTATCATCTGTCAATTGGAATATCTCAGGCGTTGCCCAGACATCTGCACTATCAAGCGCAACATAAATTGGTAAATCACCGACAAATGTAATATCACGGTCAGCAGCTGCTGCCTGAAGTGACTGCCATTGCTGATCAAAAATAAACTGTATGATCAGATGATAGAGAACTTCTGAATCTAGTGATTCATAATGAGCAGTGAGTGCATCTGGGTCTCTATGCCGGATCGACGACGGCCAGTCCACCCAAGCACCATCATACGATGTTCGAAGCGACATAAATAGCGCATAGTCGGTGAGCCAATGACTCTCTCGATCATAAAATGATTTGAATGCCGTGGCATCCAGGTCCGTCTGGTCCGCATCCGGCATACGCTGGGTTGGGTCGATAGCTTCGCCCAATGTGATAGTGACCTCAGTTGCTGTGTGATCATCGGTACTGGAACTGGTGGCGGAATCAGCATTGATCTCAATCCCGCCAATAGATTCTTGAAATCGTTCAGCAGCGATCCGAAGACGGTCGTGCTTGTACTCTCGTACTGCCTTATATGCAACTTCATGAGGTGAGAAGTCTGGAACCGGCTCAAGTTCTTCAGCCGTGAGGTATCCTTCAGCAACAAGATCACTCAAACTGATCATCAGTGGATTCCCAGCGAACGCAGAGTATGACTGGTATGGAGAATCATCATGAATACTTGCTGTTGGACCGAGTGGGCAGAATTGCCATACCGATTGATTAGCCGTTTCAAGCCAATCAAGAAAGCTTCGTGCGCCCGGTCCGAGATCACCAATTCCATGCGGACCAGGGAGTGTAGTAATATGAGAGAAGACGCCTGCCTGCCTATCAAATTGCATACTGGGTTCATCGGTGTCGGCAATTAATGACTGTTGCTCTGTACCCTGGAGTAGCCCGTCCAAACTGGATCATATTATATATCTCCTTTTCGAGGCGCCTGCATGCACACACGAGGTTATTGTATCTTTGAGTCGAATATTATCAACGAATTATGATCACATCTCGCAACAGACCGTTCAGAATCACGCTGAGCAGTCATTCAGTGGGACTATGAAATGAGACTTCCACGACTCAAAATTTTCATAATGTAAGAAGAAAATATCAATATATCTACGTCAATTAAATAGAAGTTATGACATCTTTCGATTTCGTGTTTTACTAAATTAATTTAATTTGCCACTCAAAAACACTTATTCGTGACCTCATATTTCTAATCGGTATGAGCGATATTACGGTCACGCTTCCTGATGGCTCCGAATTATCTGTGCCAACAGATGCCACTGTGGAGGACGTGGCTTACGAAATTGGTCCCGGATTAGGACGTGATACGGTTGCAGGAGTAGTCGATGGCGAACTCGTTGATACCACTGCGTCTGTATATGATGATGCACGCGTCGTCATTGTTACCGAAGAAAGTGATGAGTATCAGCGTGTTCTTCGGCATTCTACGGCGCATGTTTTTGCACAGGCGCTTAAACGTGAATACCCGAACGCAAAATTGACTATCGGTCCACCAACTGATGATGGATTCCACTATGACATCGCGGATGTTGATCTTGATGAGGACGATCTTGAAGCGATCGAAAGTGAAATGGAGACAATTATTGATGCCGACATTCCAATCGAACAGGAGTATCGGTCGCGAGAGGAAGCATTCTCGAAGTATGAAAATAATCCTTACAAGCGTGATATTCTTGAGACGGAGGCTGCCGGCGAAGATCCGATTTCATTTTATATTCAAGATGATTTTGAAGATCTCTGTCAAGGTCCACATATTGACTCAACAGGAAAAATTGGTGCAATCACGTTGTTGAATATCTCATCAGCATATTGGCGTGGTGATGAGGATAATGAAACATTGACTCGAGTCTACGGAGCAGCGTTCGAATCTGAGTCAGAACTTGAATCATTTCTTGAACGTCGTGAAAAAGCCAAAGAGCGTGATCATCGAAAGATTGGTCAAGAGCTTGATTTGTTTTCTATCCCGGATGTCACTGGACCAGGCCTTCCGTTGTATCATCCAGATGGAAAGAAAATACTCAATGAGCTTTCATCATTCGCACGGTCATTAAATCTTGAAGCCGGATATGAGCCCGTTGAAACACCGCATCTCTTTCGAACAGAGCTCTGGAAGAAATCAGGGCATTATGAGAACTACGTTGATGATATGTTCTTATTGGACATTAGTGATGAAGAGTACGGGCTGAAACCAATGAACTGTCCTGGGCATGCAACAATTTTCAACCAACATTCATGGTCATATCGTGACTTACCTGTTCGGTACTTTGAGGACGGGAAGGTTTATCGAAAAGAGCAACGCGGAGAACTGTCTGGGCTTTCTCGCGTGTGGTCGTTCACTATCGATGATGGGCATCTTTTCTGTCAACCGGGGCAGATTGAACAAGAAGTCAGACATGTAATGGATGCTATCTACTCGGTTCTCGATACATTTGGATTAGAGGCACATGTTGCGCTTGCAACACGACCAGAAAAATCAGTTGGAAGTGATGAAATCTGGGAGGACGCTGAGACGCAACTCCGATCTGTTCTTGAATCACAGAATGTTGAGTACGATCTTGAACCCGGCGATGGGGCATTTTATGGACCGAAAATCGATTTTGCATTTGAGGATGCCCTTGGTCGACAGTGGGATGGACCGACTGTGCAATTAGATTTTAATATGCCTGATCGGTTTGAGTTGAGCTACACCGGTGAAGACAATGCAGACCACCAACCAGTGATGATTCATCGTGCGCTGTATGGATCATATGAACGGTTCTTCATGGTGTTGATTGAACACTTCAACGGGAAGTTTCCACTATGGCTTGCGCCTGATCAGGTCCGGATCCTGCCAATCAGTGATGATCAACTTGGTTATGCACATCGGATCAAAAATGAACTCAGTGACTTCCGTGTCAGCATTGAAGACCGTGCGTGGACACTTGGACGGAAAATCCGTGCAGCACAAGAAGAACGGGTACCATATATGCTCATCATCGGCGAGGATGAGGCTTCAGCTGAGACTGTCTCGGTTCGTGATCGGAAAGAGCGTGAACAACAAGATGTCGATATTAGCACATTCCGTTCACATCTTCAATCCGAGTATGAGAATAAACGATTGGAGCCTGACTTTATCGATATGAACTAACCATGATATAGAGCAGTCAATTCGTCTTTTTTATTGTAGCGAACCAACCAACCAGGACGGTGGCGTCTGATATTTTGATCTTGCTTTGTGATATCAGTATGATTAGTATTTCGTGTTTAGCTATCTGTAAGAATCTCAGCGTATGATGCCGCAATCGGGTACCGCCATCCACTATCAAAAGCCTTTGTTGTGACTCGGAGAGCTGGCGGCGTTTGGTGTCGCTTAAATTCTGACCTGGTGATATGTTCTATGACCGTTTTTACTTGTTGTTTTGTTGCAGTGGTTTCTTGGACTATCTGATCTAAATTATGCTTATTACCAACATACTGCTTAACAACAGCATCAGTAACCTCATATGGTGGAATATCGTCCGCGTCAATCTGTCCCTCTGCAAGTTCTGCCGTCGGCGCTTTTTCCAAGACCGAAGAGGGAATTGGAGCAGAGTCGGTCCACGTTGGTAGATCCGTATTAAAATCCTCTGCGAGCGCATATACACGACGCTTTGTACAATCGCCAAGTGGTGCAATCGCGCCAACCGCATCACCATAGAGTGTGCAGTAGCCAACTGCGGCTTCACTTTTATTATCAGGAGTCAATACAAGTGCATTGAGATCGTTCGCGACACCCATCAATAACAGACCACGAACCCGAGCCTGTACATTTTCACGTGTAATCCCTCGAGTATCATCGCCTGGTGTGATCCCATTGATTGCGTCGAGCAGAGACTTCGAGAGTTGTTCAATCCCGATTTCATTGAACTGTATCCCAAGGTTTTGAGCTACTCGCTCTGCATCTGTCCGACTGCTCTCTGCGGTAATCGCACTCGGTAAAGTTATACCATGGACATGCGCTGGTCCAATAGCTTCAGCAGCAAGGGCAGCCGCGACTGATGAGTCAATTCCACCGGAGATCCCGATAATGACGTCGTCAAATCCAGTCTTGTCGAGATAATCTCGAATTCCCAACTCAAGCATCCGGCGAAGTTGTGTTGTTTCAGATGGGATTGATGCTGTAGCAGAATTATTTTTCGGTTGACCGATTAATACGCGTGGTTCACCACTCGTTGCGGAAACAATTGGAGAGCCGTCGGCATCAAGTATGAATGACGTGCCATCAAATAGAATGTCATCATTGCCACCGACTTGATTGGCAAAGACAACTGGTGCGTCAATACGCTCAGCGTGGCGTCCAAATCGTTCTTGACGTGATGAAGGCTTGTTCACTCGGTATGGACTTGCAGATAAATTGACAAGTAAGTCGACCTCTTCGTCTTCATATGGTGCGATTGGGTCTGTTTGATGACGCCGTTGACCGGTCACTTCATGATCATACCAGGCATCTTCACAGATTGTAATCCCGACTGTTGTATCCTTGATATGTACGACTTCTGGTTCGGTGCCCCGTGAGAAATAGCGATGTTCATCAAAGATGTCATATGTCGGGAGAAGACGCTTGCTGTACTGCCCAGTGACTTCCCCATTATCAAAGACTGTAGCACTGTTTGTGAGTGGTGGACCGCTCGTTTGATTTGCAGAAGCGGTATGTCCAACAATTAGTGGGGGTCCTTCTTCGGTGACACGACGAAGATCATCAAGCGCAGTCTGCTCTGCATCACGCACCCGTCGTCGATGGAGGAGGTCCCGAGGTGGATACCCGAATAATGCGAGTTCTGGTGTGACGACTAATTTCGCACCTGCATCGGTAGCCTGTCTATATGCTTCGATAATCTGAGTGCAATTGCCAGACACATCGCCAACCATGGGATTATGCTGGACAATAGCAACTTCCATTGGCAGAGGCACACTAACTTTTGTGTTTATTCGGATATAAATTCATAGACTCGATAGCACTGACGAATGGGTAGGTATATACTGAAACCTATGCGTTGTCGATTAATACTGACAGGAATTTGACTCACATAGTCAAAATACAAATATGTGTGATATCAGAGGGTAAAAATTTATACAGGTGAATTATCGGTTGTTAATAAATATATTATTTATGTGCATAATCACGAAAACACAGCCACATTGGGTCAATCCGAACGGGTGCTGTTAAGTGGCGGCCGACCAGAATGACCTGCATAATGAGCACAGAGGCCACTACCTCATCGATGTCCGCGTATGCTATTCTTGGGTGCGGGAGTGTCGGTTACGCGGTGGCCGAAGAACTCATCGAGGAGGGCAGAGATGTTCTCATTCTTGATAAGGATGAGAGCCGTGTTGAGTCGTTACGCGATCAGGATTTGAATGCACAACAGACTGATATTTCTGATTCGACTGTGGGAGAGGCTGTAGCTGATCGCGATGTTGTTCTCATTCTTGCGTCGGATATTGAGGCTAACAAGGCTGCGGTTGCAGCAATTCGTGAACAGAATGGTGATCAGTTTATTGTTGCGAGAGCATCTGACCCAGTAACAGAAGATGAGCTTGCTGAACTCGGTGCAGATGCTGTCATCAATCCTTCTGAAGTGATTGCCAATTCAGCACTCCGTTCACTTGAATCGGGTGAGCTTGAATATAAAGCCAATCAGTTAGCGACAATATTCGAGTCATCAACAGACTCCGTTGCAATCTTAACACAGAAAAATCCAGATCCTGACTCAATTGCATCAGCAGCAGCATTAGAAGCAATCGCTGAAGCTCATGATGCTGAAGCGGAAATCCGGTATGATGGTGATATTGGGCATCAAGAAAATCGGGCGTTTGTGAATGTCCTTGGAATTAAACTGACATCAGGGTCACAGAACCAGACGTTTTCTTCATATGATGTCATTGCACTCGTTGATCATGCTGATCTCGAAATCCCCGGATTAGACACGACAGTCGACATCGTCATTGACCACTCCGAACCGGAGGAACAAATTGATGCTGAATTTAGTGATATTCGACCGAATATGTCGGCTACGTCAACTATCCTCACAAAATATCTTCAGGAATTCGATATGAGTCCGAGTGACGTGGTTGCAACAGCACTTCTGTATGGAATACGGTCAGAAACATTTGATTTCAAACGTGAAACATCGCCCGCAGATCTCACAGCTGCAGCATATCTGTATCCATTTGCGGACCATGATACACTTGAGCAGGTTGAATCGCCGTCTATGTCACCGGAGACACTCGATATCCTCGCAGAAGGGATTCAAAATCGCGAGGTCCAAGGGAGTCATCTTGTATCAAACGCAGGTTTTGTTCGTGACCGAGATGCATTAGGTCAGGCAGCACAGCATCTACTTAAACTCGAAGGAATCACTACAACAGCTGTTTTTGGTATCGCTGATAATCGAATTTACCTTTCAGCACGCTCGAAAGATGTTCGTATGGATATCGAAAAGATACTTGAAGATGCATTTGCAGACATTGGCGAAACTGGTGGGCACTCTACACAGGGGGATGTTGAGATCTCACTCGGCATTTTTACCGGGATTGAAACGAGCGATAGAAATCGCGACACGCTGTTGCAACTGACTGAGGAAGCTGTCCGACGGAAATTACTTGAAGCGATGGGTGTTGAGGGGTCCGAAAGTACTAATGGAAATTAATTGGGAGTAAGGCGCTACAATTGCTGGAGAACTGGATTGTGTCCAATCACAGAATAACGCGAATATTCTGAGTGAGGGCTAGCCCAATATATGATGTCATCTCGTCGAGCTGGGAGCGAGTAAGAAAATGTTGTATGGTTTTCGATGATATTAATCAGACCACAAAGATCAACACTGACACTAAGCCGAGCATACATATATTACGCAGGAGTTGAATTTCTCGATTCTATGAAGCCGTGCTCGTCATGACAACCGGTGATTGCGAGTTATCACACACTGTTGTGGGTACGAATCGGGTCACAGAGACAAAATCTCTGTTCTCAGAAAGCAACGTAATGCGTTGCTGAGTATGATGGGATAGTTTAGCATCTCATCGTCTACATCATGCGACGACGGTGTTATCATCCTCATCATCTTCATTATCTTTCAGTCGTTCGACAACGTCAGTGACGAGGACAATATCTCCAACCGACCGTACCCATCGGTAGGGGACAATGACGCCTGTACCAGGTTCGACCTGATCGCTAAACAACTCATCGTTAAGTTGCGTAAGCGCAAGTCCAGTAATCGCCCGTCGATCCTTGAGGTCAACGCGGAGATCTTCAATCTTGCCGACAAAAACACCGCTATTTGAGTACACTTTATTACCGATCAGTGTCGTAATATCTTCGACTGTCTCATCCATATGGCGATTCACGGTGGCATCCATCTTAACAGTTCGTTGTATTTCAGCGAATCTTCCCGTTTTTGTTTCAAAATAAAGCACCGTATGCAAAGAAAATATAACAGATTATATTAATATATTATTATAGTTACAAATATAATATATATTACGTGTGATAGGATAGATGATATATTCATCACAACGATCATTTAATTATACTATAATTATTTTAGTTCAATAATTGAATTCTGCATTACTGTTTATACGATACATTGACTGAGTATATCAGAGGATAAGAGCAGAGATTGATATTTGTTCGTCAATAAAAGCAACTTATTTTTGTGAACTGCCTCAGACTCCAAGGCTTCCTGTTTCTGTTTCAATGACGCGACTTGCAGACACCGACTCCTGAACAGAGTCCTCACCACGGTCGCAGTCTCCACAGGCGTAACTTCGGTCTGTCCCAGACCTAAGTCTCAGTCTAATTCCCGAAGACCACGAGACAGAGACAGAACATTACATGACGCGTTCAAGTCGCTTGCCCTTCCCTATCCGAGTTAAACCGACAACTCGGGCACGAGTGTTCCCTAACCCACAACCGCTTGTCGGTCTCGATACCACACTCAGCGCACTCTTTCGTTGTCCCACGTGGATCCACTTGCACTTGCATTATGTGGGTGCCGTACAGGTCGCCCTTGTCTTGACTCTAGCATGTCGATGAATCCACGCCACGCAGCATCCTGCTTGTTCTGAGCGTTCCCGCTAGATTGAACTATCCCTGAAACGGTCAGGTCCTCGTCTTCCACAAACACGGCGTCGTACTTGTTGCCGAGCCATGTGGAGAGCTTCTGTTGGAAATCTTTGACTTTACTTTCCTCTTCATCCGACAGTTTGCTTTGGCTACGTTTTGTCGCTGTTTCTCCCAGCCCCAGTTGGTGCTGTCTCGCTCTTCCCGAGAGAGACTGCGTTGGTCTCGACGCAATCGCTTGTACTCCCCGGAGAGGTCAAGCCAGTCTACACTTTCACTATCACCGTCACTCATGTAGACGTAGTTCTAGTTCTGGACGCCGAGGTCAATGCCGACGCAATCCTCAGCTCAGGGTTCATATCATCTATTTCTGGCTTCTCGGGAAGCTTGGTGTCTTTGTCTCCGACTTCGAGACCGATTGTGACGTACCACTCACCAGTCGTCTCTTTTTTGAGCGTGACTTCTTTGGTGAGAGCGTTCGCGGGAATGTCGCGGTGGTACTGAATCGGGATGTCGCCTCTCTTGGAGAGCCAGAGGTCGCAGTTTGACCACTCGTACTCGTGTTCGGGTTCGGGTTCGAAGCCGGACTGCGAGTACGTCACGCTCTGGTACTTTCGTGGCGACTTCCACTTCCAGTTGAGCCACCCGACTTTGTGTCCGTTCTCTTTGTTATCGGAAAGGTTTGAGAGGTTCTTGTAGAATTGCTCAACTGTTTTCTGCAGTGCCTTCGAGTGGACTTCTGAAAACGTGCTCCACTCGTTTTATCTTTCCACTCGGTGAGTCGTTTTTTGATGCTGATACGCACTCCCAATTGTATTATTATCCGTGTCGAGTTCTTGATATTCGTAGCGGGTATGGTTATAGCCTTGTCGGTGGATGTAGATATGACGTTCTGCCTCCGTGGCTACACCTGTTCTGTTCGGTCAGGGTAAGCACGAAAGCAGTAATCATACCATATCTCTTATTCACGCGCTGGCGCTAGGATGTATGAAAAATTGTGGTCTGTGGTAATGGTGTCGGCTTCATCCACACGGGGTCACATCAGTATCAAAGCCCCGTGGCATTCGTCTTGAATTGCCTGTAAATGGTGTCGAAAGGACACATGTCAAAATTAACTATCGTTCCGAGAGGTGCAACATCATATACGAGTTAGCATTCTCCGAACTCATTAGCCGTGATACGGACAACAACAGTCTGATTAACCTGACGGAGGTCATACGATGGCAATGTCTTATCAGAGTTATCTGCATTTTTATAACGCCGTGTTACATACATCGGCTCAACCAGGGACTCATCGACAACGCCATAAATAGCAAGGCGTTCACCGGTCTCTGCGGGCGAAATCTTCTCATCGCGGACAGCAGTCGCAAGTGGTCGACTCAACCACTCATTATCCGTAATGCTTGGTTCGCGAATTATTGTCTGATCGACAAATCGGACAAGATACCATTCTAAATCATTACATAAGGAGACTGCCGCACCAAGGCTTACTGTTTCAACCGCCAGAGAATTCCTAAACGGTTCAGCGAACGAGTACGTAATAAGCGCTTCTCTCGCTGTTTCTCGAGAGAGGAGCTCATACTGTACGTCCGTGCCCTGCTCGCCAAGAAAGCAGACAACGGTCACGCAGTAGCTTTCTCATAAGAAGATAAGACATTATCGCTACCATTATTCTCAAATACGGCTTTTATAATATTGATATATCGGATTCAATCTGCATCGAGCCATATAGTTGCACATTCCTCATTACAAAACGCGAGTAAGCGGCGCTCGCGTGTTAATTTGGATCCGGGGGGTGGCGTTCGTTTACGATCTAATTCAACCTGACAATGACCACACATCTGATCGACTGATTCCCCACAGGTCGGACAAATTCGCGTTGTGTCTTTCCAGTCACTGCGGTGGATGACTTGTCGAACGGTCCATTCGGGAGTAGTTGGTGGAGAATAATGCGTTCCTGACATACTAATATATACGACTTCAAGACATGTAAATGCATTTTACACCGATTGTTCACGTAAAACCTTTTTTAAGCAGAATATGTTACCCTATATCGATGGATAAATGTACACATGATTACTCATTTCTCCAATCTTAACTGATAGTATTGAAATAATAATTTCGCTTATTGAATTTAACTACGATTGGATTGAATGTATCGTTATATTCCTCAAATATTATGCGTCTCAATGTCTATTTGTAATTTATCAATACCAATCTCAGTGGTCATGATTCCACATGCTGTTATTTGGATTTATTGAAATAAACGATGGTACAATATCAGCCGAGTGAACTACCCCTGCCTACTCGCCGCCTTCGGCGGCTCCTTCAGGCAGGGGCTTCCTGTTTCAACGACGCGCTTTGCAGGAACAGCCGCAGTTCCCGTGGGGAGCGCAGTCTCCACAGGCGTTCTTTCGGAGTGACCCACTGCTAGTTTGGAGAGTCCGCGAAGAAGAATGTTCCACGCTGCGTTTCCGTCTCTGTCCGCTTCGAAACCACAGCCAGGACAGGAATGTTTACGCACCCATAGCAGCTCCTCGGTTTCGACGCCACACTGAGCGCACTCTTTGGTGGTGCCACCTGGGTCAACCTCTACGAAGTGCGTGCCTTCGCGTTTGCACTTGTATTCGAACATATTCGTGAACGTGCTCCACGCCGCAGACGCCGTGTTGCGGCTGTTTCGTGGCGATTCCAGCATCTCCGCCACGGTGAGGTCTTCGACTGCGACCAAGTCGTACTCCCGAGCGTAGTATGCCGAGAGTTTGTGGAGGAAATCACGCCGCTTGCGTTTGATGTCAAAATGGCACTCAACAACACGCCGACGTTGCTTCTCCCAGTTGCTCGACTCGTACTCTTTGTGTGAGAGTTTCCGCTGCTCTCGTTCAAGCCTGTTGCGTTCGTCTAAGAGGTCGAGTGATTCGACTGCTGTGCCGTCTGTATCGTGGGCATACTTCAAAATGCCCACGTCAATCCCAACCATCCCGTCAGTGTCAATATCCGCTAGCGGTGGCTTGACTGGCGGTTCTGTGTCCATCTCGATACCGAAGATGGCGAACCACTCGCCGGTTTTCTCCTTTTTGAGCGTGACTTATTTGATCGTGGCGTCTTCGGGCAGCGGTCGGTGGAGTTTGATGGGGATATCGGCGAGTTTCGACAGCGACAACATAGTCTGACCACCCTTCTTGTCGAGTTCGAAGCCAGACTGGTTGGAGGTGAAACTGCGAAACTCGCGTGGTGACTTCCACCGAAGCTCACCAACCGTGTAGCCCTGGTCTTTGAGCTTCCCGAGTGCATTGATGTTTGTCGCAATCCGGATGACTGTGGGCTGGAGCACTTTCGAATAGACGTCAGTGAGTGCGTCCCACCAGTCTTTGAGGTCGGGAAGCTCGTCACGAATAGTGCGGACACGCTGTTTGACTGTGCCCTCGTCTTCGGGAATTTGGTTGAAGCGGTACAGAGCGTGGTTGTAGAGTTGGCGGCAGGTATCGCGGTGATAGTCCAGTGTCTCACGCTGGCTGTTGGTCGACGTGAGGCGATACCTGTAGTTGTAGTTCATGCTCGTTGGTCTTCGATGTACTCCGTCAACACATCCAGTGAGACTTGTCCTGTCGAGATGAGACAGTACGAGTCGTTCCAGAAGGAGTCGCCCCACAGATCGGTTTTGAGTTCATCTGCGCACTCGTTGCGGATGCGTCAAGCAGTCGCACCTTTGATCGTGTTGATGAATTTCACGATCACGAGGTCTGTGGTTGGCTCGGTCCGGAACAGGATGTGGATGTGGACGTGGTCGTCTTCGCCGTCGAGATTGATCAGTGTGACACCATACTTGTCCGCGAATCCCTCGATGACCCCGCGAATGAATTAAATTGGGTTCGCTCCTCGGTAAGGACACCACGCCGATACTTGATGGTGAGTATCAGGTGGTAGTGGAGTGAATGCACCGAGTGCGCTCCCGTGTCGAGGTCGTACTCCATTTGATTTGTGGAGTATGTCTAGAGTCTAATAAAAAGAAGTTACGACTGCGTAGGCCTGTGGGTTGGAAATAGAACAGTGTATGAAAGACGATGACGGCGCTGTATCCCCACCCCCTCGCTACTGCGTTCGCTGTCCGCTCGCGCGGACTGCGACTGCGGTGCTCTTGAGGGAGGGGGCTGAGCGCCTGCATTTAGTTAAACCTAGATAGAAGTCTACATTTACGGATCCAGATTGGGTCAAATTGGCATTAAAATGTCGTGAGTTCATCATCAATAACACGTCTTGTAATACTTGTAACGTCAGCGAGTCGATTATCAATGATCGCTCGGATTTCGGGTTCAATTGCTTGAAGTGTGACACTTGGCTCGGTCACAATCTTTGCATCCGCGATGTGTGGTTCATCAATCGGACGACCAATCTGTGAAAGAAGTCGGATTTGTAGGTCTCGGATTCCATCAACATTGGCAACGACCGACTCAGCGATATCGGTTGAAAGAAGATTATATATTTTTCCGATATGATTTACTGGATTTTTCCCTGATGTGGCTTCCATACTCATTGGTCGATTTGGCGTGATGAGTCCGTTAGCACGGTTTCCACGACCAACAGACCCATCATCACCCATCTCAGCGCTTGTTCCCGTGACTGTCAAATAAATTGATCCAGTATCATAATCATCTGCGGTGTTGACCGCAACAGTGACCTCTCGGTTTGTATGTTTATATGCGACATCGGTAACGAAGGTACGGATATCTTCAATAGCATCAGTGTAATCTTCAAGATCAGCAACGTACCTGTCAATCATTGCGGCAGCAACAGTGATATCAATACTATCATTCTCACGTTTTCCCATTACTTTGATATCAGGACCAACAACGGGATGATCTTCAGCATATGTGCTATTGAGTTGCATCTCAACGGCTTGGACAATCCTTTCAGTCTCTGTGAGAGGCGCATGTCCGACACCGAATGAGGTATCATTTGCCATTGGAACCTCGGTGTCGTTCTCGCCAAAGACATCTTTGAGATCCCCAGATCCTTGTCCGAATCGAACATCGACGACGACGTCCGTTTCTAGGGTCAACGCTGGGATGTTCTCCCGAAGATATGCTCGAGCCGCTTTTATTGCGGTTGAGTCAACTGGGAGTCGTTGGCCATCGTAGTTCTTTGTTGCACGCCCGACAATCAAAACATAGATTGGCTCAACCACTTCCCCACCACCGAAGTCCGGAACTGATTCACCAGCTACCAACTGTGTTTCATCGGTATTATAATGTAAAACATGACCAACACGGTCGAGATAAAGTTTTGATAGCGCACGCGAAACGGTCTCTGCGATGCCGTCACAAATAGAGTCTGGGTGACCGATTCCCTTTCGCTCGACAATTTCGACCCGCTGATCTTCAATAGCATCCCGGTTGGCTGCCTCGATTGCAATATTCCGCTTAGTCATTATTCCCGTTTTTTCATCGGTCATCCTATAACTTGTGGAAACCTTCTCAAGAGAAAATATTACTCATGAGAATTAATTTGATGAGTCATCAAGAAGTAACCCAAGATATGAGGTTTGGATCTGATCGTCCGGGTCTACTCCCAAGGTCGCAAGCGTGTCAATGAGACCTGACCGCACAGCCGGGATATCTGATTCAGCCGACGTCGTCGCTTCAGCCTCGATAAACTCACCAAGGTCAGCAACAGTATCAAGAACAATTGTGTGTGTGACATCGTCTGTATACGCAAGTGTGTAGATATCACGATCTTTCACTACAGTGGCAGCCGGATCGAATCCCAATTCATCGAGGATGTCAGCAACTACAGAGTCATCACCGACCGATACCTCATGTTCTTTACGTGTTTTTGATGTTGAATCAATCCGTGGACCCTTATATGTAAGTTCAGTCGTTGATGAGGTTGCGTCGCTTTTCTCATCAGGTATATGTCGCTTTTCTCGTCGGATTCGAAGCGCCTCATCCGTCGTTGCAAAATCGCGATGCGGTGCATTGTAATATGTATCGCGCTGGGTGACATGTCTAACGTACGTCGAATTGGTTTCTGTGAGCGCGGACTCAATTTCATCGTGAGACGCACGGACTTTGAGTTCAACCTCGTACACATAGCTCTCGTATGACCGAATTGAAATAAATCGTCTGGTCCGTCGAAGCTCATCAGATAGTGGTTCGGAAGGTGCCCTCTCAAAATAATACGGTCAATGCACTCTCTTAGTCGCTCACGTAGTCAAGAAGGTCCTGAATTCAAATAGAATATGATATTTGGATAATACTCAGATTATGAGTTCACTAGCTTGACAATTAATCACTGACTTGTGCGTAGTGATCTCCAGGGTCGAAACGTGATTCTTAAGAGTCAGACGGGAAATATTCAGTATATGAGTGACGAACCGCAGGCGGAAGAGGCCGATACGGCCGATTCGGGCATTCAAGACGGTGACTTTGTCCGTCTTGCATACACCCTTCGAACGCAGGAAGATGAATCTGTCATCGACACCACTGATCCAGAGGTTGCTACAGAAGCAGGACTGGATGACGATGAGCGTGAATTTGAACCTCGTGTATTAGTTATTGGTGCAGGGCATCTGTTCCCGTCAGTCGAAGATGTTATTCTCGGAGCAGACGCTGGTGATAGCGGAACTGTTGATATATCTGCGGATGACGCCTTCGGTGAGTATGATGATGATGAAGTCCGAACGATTAGTGCGAATAAGATTGACGAGGATAATCAATATCCTGGTGCACAGGTGCAGATTGATGACCAACAAGGTCGTATTATAACCATCATTAATACTCGGGCACGTGTTGACTTCAATCACCCACTCGCCGGTCAGGATCTTGAGTATGAATATGAAGTGCGTGATATCGTCGAAGATCCTGAAATAAAAGCTGAGAGTTTGCTTGGAATGTATCTCCAGACGCCGCCAAGTGTTCAGATTGAGACTGATATGGTTGAAGAGCAAAAACCTATTGAGACGGCGGACGAGTCAGAGTCAGAAGCCGATGTTGACGGAGAGAGTGATATTGAGGCTGAAATTGAAGCCGAGGCTGAGTTAACAGCCGAAACTGAGACCGAAACGGTCGAAGTTGAAAAAGAGACTCTCTACGTAGATTCAACACCCGAGATGCAGATGAATCAACAATGGCTTTTCTCAAAACAACAAATTGCAGAGGAAGTCATTGACCGGATTGATATTGATCGGATGATCATTCAGGAGACGCTTGATGGTCAAGGTGGAATGATGGGAGGTCTTGGTGGTATGATGGGCGGTATGGGTCCTGATCTTGATGCTGAGGAGGATGCCGGGGCAGATATTGATGAGTCGGATGATGTTGATATTGAAGAGACGGTCGAAGATCTTGAAGATCTCGAAGATGTAGATATTGACGCTGAGGAACTAGCTGCTGAACTAGGTGACGTCGAAGAGTAATCGGGCACTGTTGACAGTGAGTGTTGAATGATTTTTAATTGTTTTTCTGTAAACAACATCTCGGTAATTGCCGAATATATCTATGTATCTACAGATGAACGAAGCGGCTTAGATCGTTCAGGCACGCTATGTAATATTAGCGATATAAACATGCCCGATAGTCCACGTGGTGGTGAATTTCTATGCGTGACGATGACACCCGCTACCGTGGTTCCAAGTGCCCGAGCCATTGCAGCTGTCTTCGCAGCGTCTCGAATGGAGGCAACTGCTGGTGTTGTAACAACGATAACCATGTCTGCAACTCAAGATGGGCGGGCTGCATCCGAACCAGCTCTCGCAGGACAGTGTGTACGGATCAGTCGAATCGACATAGTCCGTTTCAGACAATGAATCGATACTAGTATGAGCAGTGCCGGCAAGTCGATATAGATTCGGAAGATCGTAATCTGCATCGACAGCGACTGCAGAGCCTCTGACAGCGCGAGCGTTGTTATTTCGCCACAGCCACCCTTACCACCAGCAATCGCGAACATGCTGAAATGGTCTGGTCGGATTATGATTTGAATATCCGGACCTTTCAACAATCGTCAGACAGATATCGTATAATTCACCCTATCAGTTCGGGTTATTAGAGCTGAAATAAGGGGTCATAACGATAGTGTTCAATACGACCCAGGTAGGAATGCAACGGTATTATGACATCAGGTTCAGAATACTATTCATCTTGACAGCATCCGCCTGCTTCGCCGCCGAAATCAACAGCCAATGGATCTGAGATTGCTTTATTGACATCTTCGAGCTTCGACTGAAGTGTTTTTTGTGCATCAAGATACGCTGCCATCTTCGGCATATCATGTAGTGTTGACTGTGCAGACTTCACCTCATCAAGCATCTCTTGAGTAGCGGTGCCGGCTTGACGGGCACTCATAAACTCTTCACGGCGATTCTGGAATTCTGTGATCTGTGATTGAATCTCATCATCTGCCTCAACCGCTGTTTTTGTTTCTTCGAACCTTTTATACTCTGTCGTATCAGCAATCGCCTCACCGAGTTCGCTTCCTAACTGTTCAAGTTTGTCTGTCTGAACGCTCATGCTTGTATCTACGATTGGAACGTATTTCAAAGTGCGGTCGTGTCTATTAAAAATCGTGTATCATCAGACAATTAATTACAATGCTGAATCAGCATACTGTGATATTATACTCAATTCTTCGTGAGATTGTTTTGTATTCGATGAAATCGAAATGATACCACACCAGAGTTGAGTGAGCAAAAGAATCTAACAGTTGAATTGATTATATGCATATGTGGCACCTGTCTCAGTTAATCGGTTCGCGACATTACTTCGCGGACTTGAGCAATCCCGTTTCATTGATTTTGTAGCTGCCCTCTGGGACGCGCGGAGTGATACAGATGTAACAGTTGGGCAGCGATTCATTCATGTCGGTGATTCAGATGAGAGTGAATCGCAGACTGTGATTGCTGTGATTGGTCATTCATGGATTCCAGACCGATTTCGTCAGTTCAGTGTTCCTGAGACAGTTGATATATTGATCACAACACAGCAGACAAAACGATATATAGAAACAACTGATGCTGTTGACGCACGTATCATTGGTCCCGCAGAGTTACACTCAATTGCACTATATGCTGTCTCGCGACCGACTGCTGAGACGCTTTTCAATACATACTTTGATACTTCTATTACAGTAAACAGCTCACATAATCGTGAAAGGAACGCTCACCACCGCATTGATAATTATATTGGATATGAATTATCAGACACTCTGATATCGTTGATACAAAATACACGGTTCAGGCGTTCAAGACCCGTGGGGACAGTATTTATACTCATAATTATCCTGATCATAATTGCAGGTAGTGGAATCGCACTTGGCGTGATGCCTGGAACAGCATCAAATGTCTCACCGGGGCTATCCTCAGAAGATTCCACAGTAGGGACGGCTATCAATGAATTGACTGTCGAGATTCAGATGTTCCTTGGAATTTCATCAACTAATGCTGAACAGCAGTCATTGTCACGATCAGAGTCTGAGACAACATCTGCACCGTTAGATCCTGGAAGTCAATTAACATCAAATGAGTCACAGTCTGGAGAGACAGAAGGAAACACTCAAACACTGCTTGGGTATCCACCAGGTGTCACGACGACCGGTATTGTGGACCCAGACCGATTAGCAGCAGCACATGCTAATACTGTTTCAGGACAGTCATATCGATATGACGTCAATAAACAGCATGTCAATGCGTTCGGTGGACAGACCTGGCAAGAACTCTCAGAGGAAGCAATAGTGGCAAGTCAAGTAGAATACTTATACACTGCAACAGGAACATTACAATCAACAAATGAGACAGAGGATGTGAATTTAAGCGTCTACGCTGACAGGTCAGACGCATACATTCGAGTCGATCGCGAAAGTGAAACAAATGTTTCATTTGGGAAATTTTCAGTCAGTGGTGGTGAGTTTGGAAGCAACAATGGGCGATTTGCCAACCGTGCAGAAAGTATTCTGCAACGGTATCTTGACACCTCAGAGTCACGGATTGTGCTCTCGAAACTGAACAATGAAACATATAGCATCGTTGCAACTGGACAGCCATTTGGTTTAAATACAGACGGCCGTGTCAACGATTATCAAGCAGTCGCTCAGGTGAACGAACAGGGGTTTGTCTCATCATTTACCGCATCGTATCGTCGTGTTACAGAGAACAAAACTACTACTGTCTCTGTATCGTTCAATTATGACGATATCGGATCAGCAACTCCATCACAGCCTCAGTGGTACACAACAGCACAAAATGAAACCGCGAGGTCAACACGAGAGTAGCATTTCACTGAGAGATTAAAATATATTTCTTCCTCGTTCAAAAATAATGTTGACTGTTTTTGTATCGATACGGCTGTGGTTTTCTGAGTTGTGTTTATGTAAGTAATTTGATGCACAGATCACCACGAAAGTGCAGAATCTTTCAGGATAAATCAATGGAAAAAACCGGGTAACTCGAGGCTTTGACATCACCAGTGAACAACAGTTATGCGGCCAGACAGGTTATATTTCACAATGAGTCAAGAACCTGCAACTGAAGGAGATCTTCGAAATACTGGTATGTCACTCAAACACGATCGAGAGTGGGATTACGAACTTGATCGGATTGTTGAGGAAATTGCGGAGCGTGATGCAGACCGCGTTGGATTGCAATTCCCTGAAGGACTCAAGCGACGTGGTCCAGCAGTCGCAGATGATCTTCGGGAACTGTGTGGCGATGATGTGACCTTTATGCTCTCTGGTCAGCCATGTTATGGTGCCTGTGATCTTGATACATATCTGATGCGTCGGACGGATGTATTCGTGCATTTCGGACACTCACCAATGAAAGAGTCAGATAAGATCATATATGTGCCATTATTCTCGAATGTTGATCCATTCCCGATTCTTGAAGAGGCGGTTGACGAGCTACCCAAAGACGATGTGGGTCTCGTAACGACTGCTCAACATATGAATCAGTTTGATTCGATGGTTACGTGGCTTGAAACGCGTGGATTCGAGGTTCACACTCGAAAGGGTGATGACAGGTTAACACATGAGGGGCAAGTGCTAGGATGCAATTACGCATCAGCAGATATTGACGCTGATCAGGTGCTCTATGTCGGTGGTGGAAAGTTCCATCCACTCGGGCTTGCAATGGAACATCCGGACAAACGGGTTTTGATCGCAGATCCAGTCAACAATGTCGTGACCGTTGCTGACACCGAGAAGTTCATGAAACAACGCTATGCGGCTGTGCACAAGGCAATGAGTGCTGATAAGTGGGGAGTGATTTTCTGCACGAAGATTGGACAAGGCAGAATGGATACTGCTGAGTCTATTCTTGCGGACAATGATAATACATATCTCATCACAATGGATGAGGTGACACCAGACCGGCTTCGAAACTTCGATATGGATGCATTTGTCAATACGGGTTGTCCGCGAATCACTACCGATGATGGACCACAATTCCACAAACCAATGCTTACGCCGGGCGAGTATCGAATCGCTGTCGGTGATAAGCCATTAGACTCACTCTCTTTCGATACATTCCATGGCACATGGTGAAATACCTCGAAATCAGATCCTGAAGCTTCATAATTCCACGACGCGCTTTGTACCGGTAGCTTTTCACTGAGCTGACGACGTATGGAGCGCAGTTGCATAGACGTGACTTTAGAGCATCCCGGTCAGACCTACTTGAAGCTTGATTGAGAACAGTTTTTGCTGGGTTCAAATTTCTTTTTTGACACGAGTGTGCGTCACTATGTGTCTATCAATAATGGTTAATCCATGGCGTCAACATAGATGATATGGTTGATATTGAAAGCGATTGGGGGGCATGGCTCCCGCGTTCTGTCGAAGCAGCATCACCTGACACGGTGGCTGTCTGGTATCTTGGATGTAATGGGTTTTTCCTAAAGGGTAATCGGGGGACGACAATTGCAATTGATCCATATGTTGGGATTGGCGACCCTCCACGAACGGTTCGGATGATTCCAATACCATTCGATCCTGATGATATAACGACTATGGATGCAGTGTTAGCGACTCATGAGCATACTGATCATACTCATGGTCCATCACAGGGTCCAATTCTTGAATCAACAGATGCGCACTTCTATGGGCCTGATGATTCAATCCAGGTCGCACGCAAGACCGAGGCGTGGCAGAGTGAATACGATATCGATGACACACAATTTCGGATTATATCAGAGGGTGAAACGATTGACATTGGAGAGTTTACAGTTCATGTTGAGTACGCTCACGATCCCGACTCGACGCACCCAGTTTCATACGTGATTGAGCATGAAACAGGGACGTTTTTTCATGGTGGTGACACAAAACCGCATGAGGATTTTGACGCACTCGGAAATGAGTATGATATTGACCTTGGGGTACTTGCATTTGGCTCAATTGGCAATATCGATGATAAGACGACCGGTGAGCCTGTCCAGACAAAATGGTACGCAACAGAGAATGAGATTATCCGGGCAGCAGCAGACCTCAATATTGATCGGCTCCTCCCAAGTCATTGGGACATGTGGAAAGGATTGACCGCGGATCCAACGGCGCTACATACGCATGCACGGAGCTACATATCTCCTCGAGTTCTTGAAATTGCTGAAATTGGCGACCGTATTAACTTATAATTGCACGTAATTATACTAATGCGTTTACTCCCGGTAATAAATGTTAAACATGATTTATTTTTGAAGGACCTGTGTCGTACGGTACATCACTGGTATGTGCCCTGACCGATATCGCTGGAGTTAGGATTATAAAATAAATCTTGAAAGCACAATCTGTTTAATATCTGATTACTGAGAATCGAGGAGAAAGCCTCGTGTGCTTTCGCGCGGAGATGAATCCGACACCGACCCGTTCAGGCGAGGCACCCATCGGTGTTGATATTGGTGAACGGCATATTCTCGGTGTGACTGCCTACGGCGAAGGTGAGTCGATGCTGGTGTCCGGTGCGGTGGTGAGGCGAAATACGTTCGACGCAAATATCGTTCCCTACGCGATTCGCTATTGCTATTGAAAGCGGGTGCACTTCGTGCACGCAACTGCGTAGGTGATAAAAAAGCGTCGGATTCAGGACTTGAGCCACAAGTTCTCTCGTCGTCTTATTACGTTCGCGGAACAGTTCGAGAACCCTGTCATCAAAATTGAAGACCTCGAAAATATTCGTGAAAATAGCTCATGGTCAGGTGTTCACTCGTTGCACTTCTCCCAACTCCGACAGTTCATCACGTACAAAGCCGAACAAGCCGGTATTCGAGTCGAGAAAATTGATCCGTTCAATACTAGTCAAGAGTATTCGGTGTGTGGTTCGATGAGAACGCGTGGTGGAGATCACTTTTTATGTTCGGAGTGCGGGCGAGAACGTCATGCGGATCTGAACGCTTCGGAAAACATCGCACAACAAGAGGGCGAACCATGCACGGACTAACGCTCCGGGCGAGTCGAACCGTGTACCTCGCTGGTTGAATAGAATAGAATAGCCAGTCATGTGTAATGCTCGCTGTCTGCGAGGAGAGAGGATCTTTTGACAGAGTTATACGCGCTGGAACGCACACCGTTGGTCACAATTCGGTGGCAACCTTCGAGGGGTCACGCAAACGCGAACGCGTATCTGAATCCCGAGCCCGAGGAACCGCGCAACCTACAGATCCACTTCGTGGAATCCCGCGTCGCGTCTTTAGGCGCGGGAGGATGTCAACTGCGAAACAAGCGTTCGGTTGGGAAGTAATCTAGGTCATTTTTCATCCACTTATTTCACCGAAATCACACATCACAACCCTACTAAACATACTGTAGTCTCAGTTTCCAAACCGTCGTATTGATATAGCGCTATATGGTTTATACGTCGAAAGACGGACACAGACTAAGAATCATTAATGTAATATGGATTATCTATTATTATACACTATCGGGAAGTATCGGCGTATATGACTCGGTGATACTCTGATAGTTCACATTGTCCACACTGAGTAGAATTCAAATAACTAGAATCATTACATATAGGAGCTCTCTGCATTTATCGGTCAAACTCGTCTATTACTGCATCGATAATCGTTTTAGTTTATAGGTATTCTCGTCACATTTTCACCTACCGTTGCAATAGAGAGAAAACCCGCACAGGGATTGAAACAGCGAATACTGTTGTGTAGCGATTGAAACAGCATACCCTCGCCTTTGAGTCGTGATCAGCATCGGTTTGATTCGACACACACAAGTTCTCCCTACAAGCTAGCAGAGAGGAGGCCGAATCATGTCTGAGACTACGCATATAGCACGGGTGAGCGTGCCTCTATTGACGACTTATCTGATAAGGCGATTACGGCTCACACCACATTACCGCCGTAAATATTCAGTTGAAAGCTGGTGTGCTGTCGATAGATTTAGTTGGGTAGTTGAATACTCTTAGGTGGTCGTCTTGTGACCTATGCGACCATTGATGACACCCACTGACTCACCGACATCCCCCTTCGTCCGGGGAACATAGGCACTCCACTTTCCCCCAGTGTTAATTCCCGATGACCATGTGGTTCACCGAAAATAAAATGTGTAATATGTGCATAAACGAGAGTGACCGGTGAGTCTGATGGCAAAAAAAGAGTCAATATCACGCTCGATCCAGAGCTCCACTCTGAAGCCAGAGAGCTGGGACTGAATATCTCAGGTGTCAGCGAGAGGGCTTTGAGACAGTACGTTCAAGCTCTCACCAGCGATGAAGAGGTTGTTTTGTCCTTGTCTGCGTCAGAATCACCCGTCGATGACGACCGCGAGCAGCAGGCGTCAGAGCCCTCACAGGAGTATGCTGATGCCTCCGTTGATGAGATCATTGCTGATATGAGCAGTACGGCAAAACAGTTCTCAACCGAAGTCAATCGACGCTCGATCAGCATACCCGATACGTTGGTCGACTGCTTCGTCATGCTGAGAAACCACCTGCAGCTATCAGGAAATGGATATCATCGCGTATATCGAATCAGAGCAGCCAATCAGCGATGCTAAACACAAGAATATCCTCTCTGCCGCCCGGGTTTTGTTCCGTGAGTTCGTCGATACCGAGGCTGCCAGCAGCTTCAAGATCCCAAATATCAGCCCGAATCCAACGTCTGTCCCGACCAAAGATGAGCTACAGACGTTCTACGACGCTATCGATACCCGCCGATACCAGGCGGTCTTCCTGATGTATGCGACCTCAGGATTACGATCTGCTGAGTTGGTGCAGCTCACAATAGACTATATCACTGAGGAGGATCGGATGCTGATCCCCGACAAGGAATCTGAGAGCAAGCAAACGTGGGTGTCCTTCTACAACGAGGAGGCAGAAGCGGCGTTTGCGGCATACAACCACAACCGAAAACATGGTGATGATCGATTGTTCCAGGTGAGCAAACCCGCTGTACTCAAGATGTTCCAGAAGATCTCCAAGGAGTCGGGTGTGAAGATCACCCCGCAGGTACTCCGCCGGTGGTTCGCTTCTGAGATGGCCTCGCTGGGCGTCGATTCAAGCTACATCGATGCCTTTGCTGGTCGAGTTCCTGAATCTGTCTTGGAGAAACACTACCTCGATTACTCTCCTCGTAAGTTGAAACAGATCTACGATGGTGCTGGGCTCACCGTTCTTGAGTGACTGTCACCGGTTAGTGTCAATCCATTGCTTGAATCTGTTGTAGTCTTTGGCACCGGCTTGGTCAGCAATATTTCTCAGCGTACCTTCGCTGACTTCGTCGTGGAGTGGGACTGGAACCGTTCGGGCGTCAGCATCGTGGTCCTCCGGGGGTTCCCATCGAAGAATTGCGTGGTCTCCACGGGTACGTTTCCACTCGTAGATTCCACTCGTAGATTCCACTATTCACCATCACTTTCACGATACCCTTCCCGGAAAACGGGGCATACGACATGGCTACTGGAGGGGATTATTCGAAAATCTCTGAGTCTTCAACCGATCCAGAGCTATTCTGTTCTGGATCAATCCCCATGTCTCGAAGTTCCGAATTGCTTGGAGACTCGCCTTCTCCGTAATATCCTTCGAGTGCTTCATCGAGGTTTTCGAGGGCCTTCTGTCGAGTTTTTCCTTGGCTCGTGACACCTGTCTCTTCATCGCTTGCTACCCACCACTCGCCGTCGTCATTGAGCGTGATGGATTGATTGGTGACAGAGTCTGCGCTCATTATTCTTGACTGCGTCACAGATAAAATAACACTTTGGTTGTCAACTATCCATGTTCGGAGTTTAGTTAATTTCCGTAGCGTTTGTGAGCTTCATCGGTTGGAAGTATCTCACGAACCCGAGCTTCGTTTTATTTGTCATTTATTGTGTAAAATGCAGTATAGCCCCGTCCGATATGGAGTCGATACATTTCTCGTCCATCTACAGGTAGCTTCTCTCGGTCGCCACCTCCTGATCCGGGACGAGGATACGGATCATCCGCTAGTTGTTTGAGATTATCTCGGACAATCCGATTGGTCTTATCATCGGCGTCAGCTAGAAATTCGCGTGGCTGATCCCCAACAAGACACTGAAACCCACGGTTATACCTCATCGAGCGGCACGAAATCGTCGTCATCAGTTCGGTCGAGTAACTCTCGTTTCCATTTGCTTGGTCTCGATCAGTTCTTTCACAACATCATCCCACGTCTCTCCCGCTCCTTTGAGTTCGTCCAGATCTTCGAAGGTCCCCTCACGGAGAGGAATCCGCTTTGTGGCCTTTGACATATTTACAAGATTACACACTCACCTCCGATGAACAAGAAGCGAACCAACATCTCGCTCCAACCGAACGTATACAAAAAAGCGAAACAACTTGGAATTAATATCTCCCAGACAGCTGAAGAAGCCCTCCAAATCCGGATTGAAAGTGCTCACAGTGGTCCGATAGCTGACGGCACACCAGCACCACTCGGGATTACGCTCGCCCACATGGACGCAGCGCGGATTATCAACACCACTTCTGACGACCTTGACCCCGAGCAATTCCTCGAAGAGTTCGAGCAGGCCTGCGAAGTTGACTGGGATCTAGCCGAGCGAACGACGAGAGATCGAGCTCGGTATGCGCGAAAACTCGTTGACTTTCTTGATGACCACCCGTTGACGGCCTCTGAACAGGATCTTCGCAACTTCCTCCAGCAATACGAGGATCAGAATTGCGTCAAGACAGTCCGTATCATCTACGGGCGGTTCTACGATACTGACCTCGCTGAGAACTTCAAAATCAAGAACCCGCCTCCGACGCCGACAAAAGCACCCAGCAAAGAGGAATTACAAGCTGTCTACCATGAGCTCGATGCTGGAGAAGAACAGGCCGCCCTCTTGTTGATGGCTACGTCTGGTCTCCGACGCAGCGAGATTCTTGATCTTACGCCGAAGAATTTCGACCTAGAAAACCGGGGAGTGTACCCACAGAAAGCGGACGGACAAACGACCAAACAGCAGTGGATGTCGTTTTACAGCCCGGATGCGGAACGGAAACTTCACGACGAGTACGACTTCGACCAGATGGACTCGGATGAGCCACTGTTTACCCGTCACAAGTCGACCTTCACGCATAATTTCGCCGATGCAAGTGAGGAGGCCGATACAATGCGGATCACCCCGCAGGTGCTTCGGGTCTGGTTCTGTCAAGAGATGAGCAGTCTCGGTGTCGCTGATCGGCATATCGATGCGTTCTGTGGCCGAACCTCCCGATCCGTGCTTGCAAATCACTACTCGGATTACACGCCAGAGAATCTCCAGAAAATCTACGAGGATGCTGGGATCTCGGTGTTATGACAAAATGTGCATTTATGACAGATCAGTAAATTTGCACAGAAATTACAAAATGTTATCATGTCCTTCTATTGAATGATGTCTAAAACTCTGAAGACACGCGATCATCATGGGGCAGATTCTTTGGATATCATAATCCCTGTTGACGCTGTTCGAGAATATGATATCAACCAAGGCGACGTTTTTGAACTCGAAGCTGAGGAACAAGACGGTGATGTTATTCTCCGATATCGACGAGTGTATGAAAGCTAATTTTACCATCAGTCAGTGGCTGACTGTAACTCTGGAACGATCTAATTACAATTGTCACCGGGATTGCTCTGGCAATAGATCAGGAGAACATTGAGCCCGATGAACAACGATGGACCACAAGGGTATGAGCGAGAGTTCACTACAGTCATCAACCGCCGTTCTCAAATTCGAATCGGTTTATCGACCGAGAAGGCCGATGTGATGCGGTTTTTTGTCCAACTAGAATACTGGCGTGATGGTGGCTGGATGGAAGTAGTCAGATTTGCCCACAACCCTAACACGGAGTTCGGTCACGATATTACGGAAGATGGACTCCACATGGATATCTACCGAGATGGAGAGAAATACCATGTAAGAGAGGACTTCCCAGCGGTGAAATTAAACTGCGCCCCCACGCTATTGTATGGTATATATCCGAGAGCACGCGGATCGCACACTCAGGAGATTCAAGAATGGCACAACGTGAACGCGAACGACCGATGACAGACGAAGAGATCGACGATATAGCCGCGGCTGCCGATGAGCTTGGAGAACGGGTTGTCAACGCTCTCGAAGCGGAGACAGGGCGCGACGCTGAGGAGTTTGATGTCGATCCAGACGATTACGAGTTCCCGGGCTCAGATTCCTGACTACGTTGTTCATTGTCGCGGCGGTTGCAGACTCTTTATTCCAAAGTCGCTCTTCGGTGATTGTCGGTGATGCTTAGTATCAAAACTGAGATTATGCGGATTCTATCTTTCCGAAATTAGGGGAACTCGGAAATTGAGCCTCCTATATCGGTAGTTTTTCTGCTCTAACCCTTGCTCAGAGCATAGATTTATGCTTCAATTTCCGGTAATTAGAATTACCGGAAATGAATTTGCAAGAGCATGAGATTAAAGACGGGTTCAAACTGTGGTTATCTGAGCAAGAAGTTACCTCCCTGCTCGATCAAGCGACAAGCAAGAATTGCATTTGGGTTAGTGCTCATCAGGCTTAAGAAGCCATGAAATTACTGAGGTATATCCTGAGAATATTGTTGATACTGATGCAGGTTCTATGATCAGGGTTGAGCATGGAAAGGGTGACAAATTTCGAGAGACTCCGATACCTCCTGAGCTAAAGACAACAATAGAGACTGCTGTTGAGTTTCGAGAACAGGGGGTAAATGAGCCTGTGATTCTCAACACAAAGGGTAATTCTTGCTCTACGCGCATCTTAAGGAATTGGTTAACTGAGACAAGAGAGAAGCTAGCTGATCGAGAGCAAGACAAGTACTGGAACTGAAATGAGGTTAATCTGCATGACATAAGACGCACATGGGCTACGTCATTAGCTTCGAAAGATGTTGATGCTCTCGTTTGCTGCGATTGGGGTGGGGGGGGGTTGGGAAGACCTAGAAGTGTTCCTGAGCGCATACAGGGGCACATATTCGCCTGAGGCTCAGAGGCGTGAGAGAAATAAGATTGAGTGGTTATGAGCCTAGCAGCTGATGATAAGATTTCGGATTAACACGAAACACAAAAATAAGCTGCTGGTGGATTTTCTCGAGGTCAGTTCTTAGAATAACCGACGAGGAATGATTTTACTCTATGAGTTCCTCTTGATCGAGTTCTAGCTCCAGCTCCTGCTCCTGATCAGCTTGAGTGTGAGTCTCTGTGAGATTGAGATTCTCAGGAGGAGCCTCTAGATATGTGCGTATCGCAATATCATAGACTATGATATTGTGATTAGCGAATTGTCACCAAAAATACAGAACATGACAACAGATGTCATCAAATTCATATCCTTTGCATTGGCAATCGCTGAGAATCTGCGATTCATGCTCCTGAGTCTCAACACAAAAAGTAACTCTGTAATCTCCTCCGATTGAGCCATTTGCGCGAGGGAGTGAGATTTGCCATTGCCCCGGATTAACAGAGCCGATAATTGAGGTATATCTCTGTGCTCTCCGCCATGAGCTTGTATCCTCAAATCCTTCAGGGAGAGTTAGTTGATCAGTTTGAGAGAGCAGATCAATGAGTAGTTGATTATGCGCGTGTTCGTTTTCGGGTATTTCGCGGTGTATTCGATTGATTGACATTTGTATTAGTTTTCTAAGTATTGCATACTGCATTGTGCACATTGCATCAAAAAAGAGAGCCTCTAGGACTATCTCTGTCGATATAAGAGAGGTTACTTGTGTAGCTACAGTGGATTGACACCGTATGTGACCTGTTTGTGTGTGTGTATACTTTATATTACTACTAATCTACTGTAGTTACACAAATAACTCAATATTACTGATCACGATATTCCCTGGTGCGACTATAATGATTCTACGGCATACGAACGTCATGAAAAATCTATTTAATATAAGTAGTCCCCAATATATGATGTGCCTAGATCACACGCTGGATGAAAAATAATTGTATAGAGAAATAGGACAACACACTCTATCCTTCGAGTTACTGAGATGAACTACTCGGACGCTTACTGAACGTGCATTGAGTGAAACCGTGGAGTCGAGACCAATGACTCTGGGACACCTAGCCTGTAGAAGGGGTAATGTCAACCCTTACTCAGGGGTTAAGCTCAATAGAACCATGATCTAGTGTATTAAGCACCGGTATCAATTTTCGCTTTCGATCATACCAGACATATCAGTGCAGCAGCGCACCGGGTCAGGTCTGAGCGAGTAAGTTCACCTTTGAGTGGGACATAAACATGACAACGGAGAGAGGTGGTAAATATACAACCGAAAGGTTGCTCACGCTACACACAGTGACTTTGATCAGGTATCTTGCTCTCGCCTCCATGGTGGAGTTAAACTATCTTATTATTATTCTCTCAGGTGTGCATTGGGGTGTGTTTCCTGCTGTTCAGGTATGATTGATATTGACCTCAAGACTATCCATTTAATGGGCTTGGATCCGCCATCATAGAAGAGATTAAAACTAGATATTGGATCGTCATGCTGTCATCGCGCTTTGATCTCAGTCGCCGGCTCCGTATAACTAATTAACTCGGGTTATGTTTTGCATTTTTTATATTAATATAAAATTTGTATAGTATTAGACGGCAAATCGATCATAAATTACTTTTCGCAACTGCATATACTAAACTTGATGATGCAGAAATGCCGTATCCCGATTAATAGATAGGCTACATCTACAGATATCAAGGCGAGTGCCTCAGGGCTTGACTCCGAGAGGGTGAAGCCGACATGAAATGACGCTACATGTCTATGTCTTCTCAAAAAAATACAGTCAGAAAACCTTACAGATAGGTTAAAGATCTTCATCCAATGCTGGCTGCGACAGTCTAGAAATGTGACCCCTCTCACCATCCGCTACTGGCGGTGCGGCAGGGACAAGCGGTTTCACTGGGAGCTGGTGTAGACCCCGACTCCTCACAGAAAACGAGAAGGTCGGGGTCGGGAGGAATTGACTGAAATTCGCCTGCGGGTGCGGGTGCGGTGTTGATCTAAAACTGTGAAGCTTCGGCTTGGGACTTGTCCCCAGGGTACTTCACAAATCATAGCATGCATTCTTTTTATAACGATTATAACATTACACTCATCGGAAAGCTTGATACCGTCGTTGTATTTTATTAATTCATATCCCTACGACTGTCGAGTTCAGTCAACTCAGAATATTCGTGAATCCGATAATGATAGCCGTCTTTCTTGACGAGTGTAAACTGATATTTGTCTATTCACTATGCTACCGTTCATGTAAGTGCAAAACGCGAGTGACTGCATTTCTGGAAAATATATCCGAGAACAGCCATCTCAATATGGGTAACGATTGTTTCAAAGTAGCAATTTTGGAACGAGAGAGTTATTGAATTGAATTATGAGCGCTAGCGCTTAGATTCATCTGTCTGAGTTCCTATTTTGAATGCTATCTAACTTGAGATGGTCGGTACCTAGCCAGTGACACTCAGGAACGTGCATATCTTAAAATTGGAACCATGCGATATTTGATATTTAAACATATCTGAAACGAGAACATAAGAATAATACTGTTTTTGATGTCGTATTTGACGATGACACGAAGCCGTATGTGGTCTCAAGAAGCATTTCTCCGATACAGTCTCTGATTCTACCATAACACATATTATACTAGAGCCGGGTCGCTATCGAGCGCCTCTATGGGCAAATAGCACGGTGAACAGGTCAATTTGTAGTACGCTTCATCGAAATATTGTTCCTCGCCAGAGCATTCTTTCTGTAATCAATTCAGTTGAGTAATATTATCTCTATATGAATGTGAGATGAAATACTATATCAGACATATATATCGTATGTCGCTATATCAAATTGTTAGATGGCAAGGTGAAACTACACTGGGTCTAGGAGGGCTGTGATGCGTAGTCTCAGCCGAATCAGTGAACAGAAACTGCTTCAGATCACCCTTCGTTCGCGTCTTCGTATCGTACCAACGGTCAGACCGTCGTTTTCTTGAGATTCTTGATAGCGCTGACCCAGACTGAACATTCTACTACCAGATTGCTGTTTCCTTCTTCAGCAGCGTCAGCGTATTATCGTTCGTCACAATCGGCGAGTATTCGTGATCACCGGTCAACTTGATCTGCACAAACAAATCGACTGCCCGCCAAATCAAGCACAGCAGACACGCGAACGCGAAGTAGAAAAACCGGGAGTCAAAATTCCTTGGACGTCGTCGTAACGATGAACCGCTTGATTGACTTGTAGCCATACTCAGTGAGAAGGCTACTCCCTCGGTTCGTCATGCACATTGAGTGCTGCTGATGGTCGTTATGCTCTGAGTTCTCTTTGCGTCGATAGATCAGCGTCGTTTCGTGTACTTGTTCTCGCCGAAATGGAGTTTCCCGTCGGGTTCATACAGGTCCAGATCTCGTCGGAGCAACCGCTTTGCCTGAGCTTTCTTGCTGGTCTGCATCCGCTTGAGCACGACGCAGGAAAGACCGGGCTGATTGAGCATCTTTAGGACGTGCTGACTATCGAACTCTCGATCCATCAGCATGTTATCGATGTGAATCATCTCCTCAACCGAATCCAGGAAGTCCTCAACGATTTCTACGCGGGACTCACCCCTCTGAACTGGTCGCACGTCCAGCACGATTGGGACGACACTTCCTACTAATTGGACGGTGACCCACTGATATGTGTACTCGTCGATCTTCTCCTTCGTCTCGGTGATCTCGTTCCTGTGGCTGGTTCTGTCGCCGGTAACGGGATCAGCTTCGGTGATGTCGATGGCGACGATCCCGGCTCGAAAGGACTACTCTGTCTTGGGGACTCCTGAACGAAGTCTCTGGATAACCTGACGATACATCTCTCGGACCTGTTCGATCGGAAAGTCACAGATGTGGTCGCAATGAGCATGCCCGAGTGGCGTCCGCTCCCGCGTTGACCCGTAGGCGAAACTGCGAGCGCCCTCGTTGGCAGCCAGCCACTCGCGAAGTCCGAGAGACGTCCGTAAGTCCTAGTAGGCGTTCTCGTGGATCTCACAGCCCTCCTTTTGATCTAGCGAGAATGCCAGGAAGACAATCCGACCGACGTGCTCCGTAATCGGTGCTGCCTCGTCGAGAACAGCGTGGTCATCTGGGTCTGATTCGTCCGCTTTGTCACCGTGAGACGGACGCTACCGATCTAGGTTCCACGGAACACTAACACGCGCGTTCTGGGCTTTGACCAGAATGGTCCGCGCAGTGGTCTCGACTGTACTGCGAAGCTCGGCGGTGAACCGCCTGAGCCACAGCGTCGACTGGCCCGGTACACGCTTCAAGTTCGATTGCTCGCAGAGCGTTGGACGACGCTTGAGATACTCTATTAGTGCTATTTCGTGCTCCCGCCCGTGGAGTTCTTTCAGCACGAACACACGAAAGAGGGTGTCCATCTCGTATCGAGTCGACCCCGCGTAGTGGTCGTGTGCTTCGAATTTGAAGTACACTAGCGGGAGCGAGTAGACGAAGTTCTCGACCGACTCGTGGCGGTTGTGTTTGAACCAGGTCTGTGAACTGTCCGAACATTTGACTCCAGCCCATCGAACGAGCTTCGCTCGTACAGCGGTGTTGCATCGTATGCTGACCAGTCAGCGTGGGGGCGGTGGGCGATCTGTCAGAAGACACTTTGGCGAGACTTACACGTCAGTGCCACCACGAGACGCTGAAGACGACTCGTTCAACAACGCCGCTCTCTCAAGGAGCCATATTGATCGATTCTCCCTCGGTATTCGCAATAGTTGGTTCTGTATCACGTGGTTCGTCCTCAAGGACTTTTTTCAGGATAGCGTAGAAGCGTCACTCGTCACCGTAGTCGTAGAGTCCTGAACACGCGAACGGACCTGGACGTCGCGATCTTCGTCAACGACGTGGGCGAAGTGAACGTCGACTCCAGGATCGATATCGATTTCGGATCTTAGACGCTGTCCAGATGGGGAGTGTTCTCATACTTGAGCATCTTCTCGGGCTTGTCAGAGATGGTGTCGTGGATCTGCTGGAGGACCTCCTCTGCAGCGAGCAGATTGTGCTTCTTAACCAACGCCCGCTTTTCGTCAATGAGGCCATAGAACTTCCAGGGGTAGTCCTGTCGGCATTGGTCATCATATAGGGCGACCTCGCCGACGATACCGGCGTCGATGAGTTTCTGGATGTGCTTGTAGACAGTCGCGTCGCTCACGCCGGGGTTGAGCGCCTCCAAGTTCGTACATTGAGGGCAGCTGCTCGGATGCTAGAGGATGTTATTGATGAGTGCGAACCGCGTCTGCTGGGTCATGAAGTGGACGAGTTCCCGGGTCACACCGAGGGGGGGAAGCTCACTCTCTGATAAAATCGATACTACGTCAAGCGCCTGTTCAGGACGCTCCCGACGTTTGGTAACGTTTTGTTCGCGATAGGACTCATAACTGGTCTCAATAGACTCGTGTCGGAGCAGCTCTTGTGGGAGTTCGGCGTCCTGTGCGTAGAGGTTGCTGCCGAGCCCACACCGGTCGCCGTGGGGTTTGAGATACTCTCCGTCAATGTCGAGGTCCGGTGCGTCACAGAGCTGTTTCATCAGCGACCGTGCCCCGTTCTTCGAGAGTGCTGGTGGCGCAATCCTGTGTTCTCGGGGGATTTCAATCGACGGCGACTCGTCGAGAGCTGTCTCGATCTCCTTAGTGTCCCACTCCTGAGCATCAAGCCCTCCTCGTTGGCGTTCGCGAGCGACGCGTGATGCCGCATGAGTATCAATAATATGAAGTCATATATTAACGGTAAATCGGTTATAATGCGATTATCTAGCGGTCACTTGCCGATTAAGAGTTATCATAAGTGGTATGATGCTACGTCGGCTAACCGAGTTTCTGAGCAGAGCCTAGAGGCTAGTTTATTTGAATTCATAGCTATTATTGATTATCTCAGATTTTACTGACAAGTCGTCAATCAACTAATTAGCATTACTCTGTAGCAACCGACTCTGTTTGAATCCAACCGTTTTTGCTCAGCGCAATGTCGACCATCACGTCATTAATAAAAAATTGTAATCGTAAGATTGCTTCTCACGGGGGTATGATACTCAACTTCTTTGTGAACACCACTCAGAATAATCGATATGGAAGCAAACAAAATCGATGATACTGACCGCGCGATTTTATATGCACTACAGATGGATGCCAGAAATATGTCTTCAAGTGATATCGCAGAGCGGACGGGGACCGCAGACAGCACGGTTCGGAAACGGATCCAACGACTTGAATCCACGGGGATGATTAAAGGATACAGTGCCGAGGTTGATTATCAACAGTCCGGCTATCCGCTTCGGATGCTGTTGTTTTGTACTGCAGCAATTCCTGAACGTGGTGACCTTGTTCCTGATATCTTATCGATCAATGGCGTCGTGTCAGTACAAGAGTTAGTCACTGGTGAGCAGAACCTACTCGTCACAGCTGTCGGTGAGACCGATGATGACATTACTCCTGTGGCACAGGATCTTCTTGATTGTGGAGTAACAGTGGCTGATGAGGTTCTCGTCCGAAGTCATGAAGCAACACCATTTGGTGGATTTGATACAAATATAGATGAGTCATAACTCAGCTTATTGTAGTTAATTGATACCGGATGGAGAGAGGTAGTTATGCAGAGCGGGTTCGTGTGTCATGAGGCAGTACTCACTACATGTCAGGAACCAAATTATAAAACCACACGTCTAACGTCAAGTGGTCCTGCTCGTCGGACAATAGCCTGGATTGGGTCAACTGCGCGTGAGAGGTTATTTGAATCACCATCAATCACAAGCAATGCAGCCTGACGACCAACGTCAATTACTCCACGATTAAGCCCAATTGCTTCAGCCCCAGCAATTGTAGCCATCTGAAGCACTTCACGTGCTGTCACATCAAAGTGTTTTGCAGTGTATGCCATCTCCCGAAACATCGATGGTGGATTGAGCATCACATTGTCAGTCCCCAAAGCCACGGTCGTGTGATCGAGAAGTTCCCGGATTGGTGGTCGACCAACATCAAGTACCTGATTCGCCCGTGGACAAACTACAACAGGAATCGACTCGCTTGCTATTTCATTGAGGTGTTCAGCCTCAGCATGAACCATGTGAACTAATAGATCTGGCTCTAGTGCAAGTGCGGGATAAATATCGCTTGCATCCGGCTCACCAGCGTGAATCCCGAAGGGTGCATCAGCCATTCGAGCAGCGGTCCGTTGAGCGCTGAAATCGGCATCCGTAGCACCGCTTGCACCATATCCGTCAGCAACTCTAAGCACAGTACCCTCACCACTACCAAAGATAAATGTTGTCAGCTCACGTTTTGATGCAGCCGAGCGAAGCGCGGTTGTGCCAGAAATCCCTGACTCTCGGAAGTCAAGACAGGCACCTGTGCCTGTTGATTGCATAAACCCTAATGTGCGATACATACTCTCGATAAGCGTCTCTCGATCCGCTGTGTCGAGCCGACGATGTTTGAGACTATCAGGTGGTACGACCGCCTCGGTTAATGACAGTCCAACAGCAGCCTCAGTTGCTACTGAGTCACCAAGGTGGGTGTGTGCATTGACGAATGTTGGAAGAATAATATCCGTCGATGAATTTGACTCCTCTTCGACAGCGGTAATCTCTCCGTTGTCAATGATAACCTGTCCACGTATTGGTTCAAATGTTTCACCTTTGAGAATCGTTCCTTCGAACCGCTCCATACGGTATAAGCCACATAAATCACAATATGGCTTTCCATTTCAATAACACCAAACCGTTCGAGATTATCATCTGACCACTGATACTGAGTGAGAAATGCCCGATTCGGTGTATTTGATATCCTCCTGCGCCTGAAGACGCGGGTACTCTTTTTGTATTGTATAATTATTGTGTCACTGGTATGACTGTAATTGTGACAATTAATGGACGCATATCCGAAGTGATATGATTGAGCTAGTAGCGTTTATTCATTATATGCTAAGGATATCTTCATGAGTAATTACTCGGAATAATATATTAATATAATGTTCTTATATTAGATAATTAAGAACGATATGATACAATGAGAGGATTAAAGTAACATTCTGTTCGTGGGTATAATAGGAACGATCGATTACGCTGATATAGCTTGATGTTATGCTGGCAGTCAAAATTGTCTGTCAGCATGCAGTGATTGCAGCGATGATACGCACATCGATAATTGGCGTCGTCGGTCAGTGAGTTGAATCATGACGGGTGGAAATCAGTCACAAACGGATGAATCAAGTGCAAAATTAAAATTATCGGCAAGTGGCGACAGCAGCACAGATGGTCAAGAAAGGTCCATATATTCACATCTGCAAATTCCAGTTCGTCTCACACAGACAATGTGGACATTATGGATATTGAGTATTTCTGCCCTTGTTTTTTGGATATGGCGTGGCGGAACATTTGCTATCACGCTGGATGTCAAGACTGGATGGATACCAACACAGCTATTCAATGTCGATGGTGTCACACTCATTATTTGGGTTGCGGCGACATTTTTCAGCGGTATTGTTCATAGCTACAGTCGACGCTATCTTGTGGGGGAACAACACCAAGATCGCTTTTTCATATTTGCGTTCGGATTCACATTGGCGGTCCTCGTCCTTGTCGCTGCAAATCATATTGCACTGTTTACAGTATCATGGATGACAATGGGGCTACTGATGGCAGCACTGATTGGTCATGTCCGTGGATGGTCACAAGCACAGACAGCTGCATCATTTGCGCGGCGGTATTTTCTGATCAGTGGCACATTCGTTGCTGTTGCTGGCGGAATTCTCTGGTGGACAGCCGATGTCGTCACAATTGATTCGGCGGGTAGTGCAGCTGTTATCATTGGTCTCAGTCCACTCACAATTGCTAGTGTTACCGTTGCATTGATACTTGCAGCGATGATTCAATCGGCACTGATACCATTTCACAGTTGGATGCTATCATCGATGACTGCGCCAACCCCAGCATCCGCCCTTATGCACGCTGGATTTGTGAATGCAGGTGGAATTCTTCTTGTTCGATTCGGACCGATAATTGAAGCAGACACTCGTCTACTGATCTTGATCATGTTTATCGGGGCGTTGAGTGCACTTGGAGGGAAGTTCCTCAAAACAGTGCAGTCAGATGCTAAACGAAAACTTGGATGTTCGACCATCGGGCAGATGGGATTCATGATCATGCAGATTGGACTTGGGTTCTTTGCTGCGGCGATTACGCATTTAATTCTACACGGCTGTTATAAGGCGTATCAGTTCCTCTCAGTCGGTGATACAGTGAAACGGTTGAGTCCAGAAACAGTAGATGAAAGTACCGAGGCGGAAGGTAAGTTCACTATCCGTGGGGTGATTATGACGGTGATTACGGCAATTACCGGGGGCAGTATTTTTACATTGATCACTGGTAAGGGGTCAGCACCGGATAGTGGTCTGCTTCTTAGTGGACTCATCGTAATCACGACATTACATGCCACACAACGTATGATGCAACATACTACAGTTTCGAGTTATCTCCGATATGGAGCTGTTTTAGTCGTGTTTATGCCTGCAATCGCTATATACGGTTTTTTGTACAATGGTATTGCGGCAGTTATGAAGACAGGCGGAATGACCCCAGCGGTTCCAACGGAATTGACAGTCGTACATGCTATTGTCGCAGGTGGATTTCTCGTGTCGTATGCGGTGATTGAGACAGGGGTATATCAGCGCAGTCGTTGGCTGTATGTGCTATTGAAGAATACCTCACAGCCGCCAGGAGAGACATTATTGACTACCACGGAGGAATACGATGACCACTGAATCATCTAATGCAGAAATGGAGACAGAACAAGAGACAACGTCAGTATCAACAGATACCGAAAAAACGGCTGACGTATCACAGTCAATCGACTCATCGGTAGATTCGTCGAGTTCTGAATCATCATCAATTGGCGCTGAGACCAACGCTGGTAAGGATGACATGTCATCGTCAGTAAACACAATAATTGAACGACATATAAACTCAGCCGCAGAGGATGTTGGAGCGCTGTGGCCAATCCACTCATTTGTGACGGCTAATCCGCTCGATGGATTCGAGAATCGACCGTTTCACGAGGCTATTGCCGCAGGAGCAGTCCACTTTGATGGTGACGGGTATCCTGACCCAAGCGTGTTTGAGCGCGCGTGGAGGACTGGACGAATCGATAACGAGATTCTTGCTAGCACATTGATTGAGTATGAGGTTGATCACACCCCAGCATCAGCTATCGCCGCAATTGACGCAGACACAGTGACAAGATCAAATGGCAATGTGGAAGTAGATAACCAGACAGATAACTGGGATAAGATCGATAAACGAGTAATAAAATGGCTTTCAGCATTTCTTGATGCAGGGAGCGCCGAGTGGGCGATGCCAAATCGTAAGGAAGGATTTTATGTTGCATTTCAAGCAGTCGCGATGCATGATACGACAATTCCTGATGTTGGTGTGATCAGAGACCCCCCAGCCGACCCACTTGACACGGTCTCTACGGTGCTTGAGTCATATCCAGAGTCGGAGTGGAATGAGATTATTGAAGCACAGATGACGTCTCTTCCAGGTTGGACAGGGCTGATATGTCGTCGGATTGAGGACGAAACGACATGGCAGACAACGTATCCGATTACACTCAGTGGCTATCTCGCAGTCCGTATGATGATTGCGGATGCACTCTCAGTGTCACTTGATAGTAGTTCCCAATCAGTAGGACATAATCGCTCATCAAGCACCCCTAAGCATGACCCAGCTACGAGCACGGACGCGTCGTCAGCGGATATCAGAAGCCGCCCACTTCGAGCGGTCATATTGATCGCATGGGAGCGAACCTACCGCGAGAAGCTCATTGAGCAAATTACTGAGACGACAGATGACCATGGTCATAAAGCAATGGATGATGAAATGACATCACGGACAAACTCAGATTCATCCACAAATTGTCCAGACGCACAACTGGTATTCTGTATTGACACCCGATCAGAAGTTATCCGACGGCATATCGAGTCAACAGGTGAATATGAGACCTATGGTTATGCTGGATTCTTTGGCATTCCAATGCGATATGAAGGGTATAACAACACTGCTAGCGTTAACGCATGCCCACCAATTGTCGATGCACAACATCGTATCAGTGAGGATCCGATCGTTGGAGATATAAATAGTAACGAGAGTGACCACGCACGATATGAGCGCATTCACGAAATATATACTACAGGGGTAGATATCGTTGAGTCGCTTTCAGCGAATGTAACGACAGCATTTAATTTTGTTGAGACGACTGGGAGCGGCTATGGAGTCGGACTTGCGGCTCGAACGCTATTTCCGCAAGGAGTGTATGACGCTCTGACGCGCATTGAGAGACGACTTCCGCAACCGGATGCTGTCTCAAAACCACAGCTCGATACAGAACCCATGGATGTATCCAAGCATGCTCACAGCGATACAGCTAGATCGCACTCTGAGGATGTACTTCCATATGGACTCACTCATCAGGAACGTGTCAAATATGCTGCATCGGCGTTTGAGATGATGGGTTTGGAGACGTTTGGTCGCATTGTTGGATTTATTGGACACGCTAGTCAGACAGCCAACAATCCATTTGGGTCAAGTCTCGATTGTGGTGCATGTGCGGGAAATGCCGGAGGACCGAGTGCACGTGTTCTTGCACAGGTTTGCAATGATGACGATGTCAAGACATCGCTTCGTGACCGCGGAATCGACATTCCAGTGGATACAGTGTTCATAGCGGGTGAACATAATACAACGACCGATGAGATAACGCTCTACACTGAGACGGTCCCAGAGAGTCATCGGGGTGATATTGCATCACTTCAGACAGATCTCACAATCGCTCAGAAACGTGCAGCAACTGAGCGTATTGAATCATTTGATACTGATAACACAGCAGATGCGGTGCAGGATATTGAACGACGAGCTGCTGATTGGGCTGAAACTCGTCCAGAATGGGGGCTTGCCGGTAATGCTAGCTTTATTATTGGTCCACGGTCCCTAACTGAAGATATTGATCTTGAAGGTCGGACATTCTTACACTCATATGACTGGCAACAGGATAAAACAGGAAGTGAGCTCGAATCGATTCTAGCTGGACCAATGATCGTTACGCAGTGGATTAATGCACAATATTACTTTGCAACTGTCGACACAGCGGCTTATGGAAGTGGGTCAAAGATCACGCAGAATCCAGTTGGAAACATTGGTATCTATCAGGGTAACGGTGGTGACCTGATGAGAGGATTGCCGATTCAGTCTGTTCGAAAAAGCACTGATGAGCTGTATCATCAACCAATCAGGTTATCGACAGTCATCCACGCACCAGTATCTAAGGTAACACGTGCACTCGCTGATCTCGAGTCTGTCATTGAATTATTAGATAATAATTGGCTTTCATTGACCGTTGTCGACCCAACAGATGATAATGACGTATTCCACTATACAGAAAATCTCACATGGATACCACATGGAGATGGATATGGATATGAAGATGATAATACAGCCTACACCGCTACAGAGGAATAGACCGCTATTTCATCATTTGAAGACCGGATCATTCAGTATCATATAGCCAGTCCTTAAGATGCTAGATTCGGTTCACAGTTCAACTTGTATGGGCTCTAGTTACCATATCAGTAATCTCAAAATGAGTAAGGGACATGGACCGTTTACTATCAAATATGTCTACACCGGATCAATTAGCGATGATTCGTCGTTTGCAGGGCTGTTAACACGTGTTGAAACAGGATATGTTTCCCATTGATCTCCTGTGTGTGGGGTAAGTAATGACTCGACAGTATCAGCATCTCCGTGAAGCCATACCGACTCTGCCTCGGGTGGAAGAACAACAGCCATTCGATGATGAAGAGAGGAAACAACGTCATTCGGCTCTGTTGTGATGATTGTGAAGGACTCAGTTGCTTGTTGTCCTGCTTCTGAATCAGTCATATCATCTGCGTCTCCAGCGCCAAAGTCACTGAGTCCTGTCTGCGTGTGCGTCGGTTCCCACCGTTCCCAAAGTCCTGCCATTGCAAAGGTCCGGTCATCGCTGAAGGTGACTCGGTATGGTTGCTTAGTATTGTCTCCCGCGCCCGTCTCAGAATCAGTATCATCTCTAACCCATTCATAAAATCCGTCTGCAGGAACAAGACATCGCTGTGACTCATATGCAGTAGCAAATGTCGGCTTCTCATCAACTGTCTCTGCGCGAGCATTTATTTGTCCACCAGTGTCATCATCTGCCCATGAGGGAATGAGTCCCCATTTGAGTTGTTGGAACTGATTTGGATTCTCATTTGTGATTACCGGAAGTGTCTGTCCTGGCGCACAATTATATCGTGGGAGTGAATCCGTTATTGTGGATGTAACAGTCGCGCCAAATCGATCGCTAAGTTTTGATGCAGAAGCGGAGAGTGTGTAGCGACCGCACATACTATATTGATCTGTTAGATAGATATTAATTTATGATTATCGCTTGTGTTTGATATAATAGTTTTATCTGAACTGATGAGATTCGAGATTTAGACTTTTATTACATATATTACTCATATAATATAATCTCCGGCTCTAAGGATAGTAATTATACATTTTGCTGTTATTAACTGTAATCAACGGTGATTTCGACGCTTTGTAGTTTCTAGTATTTACTGATAATAAGAAGAGATTAATTTATTGGCTGTTGAAACTGATGTATGCGAATTGAGAATAGTTTTATTCCTGTTTCAGGCGTTGGCGAATCACGTGAGCGCTCGCTATGGGAGGCAGATATTATCTCTTGGGAGCGATTCGACCCGACGGATGCTCCTGTAGGTCCGAAGACAGCAACAAAAATCGAGTCATTCCTTGCAGAAGCGCTTCCACGGCTTGATGACGGCGATACACAATATTTCAATGAGCAATTCCCCGATGGCGAAGTTTGGCGACTATATGAAAACACCCGCGATAATACATTATTTTTTGATATAGAAACCACAGGGCTCGATGCAGGATATAATGATGTCACGACGGTCTCATTCCACCAACAAGGTGAGACAACAACACTTGTTCGCGGGGATGATCTAACGCGTGAGCGGGTACGTGAGCAATTCCGCACTGCGCCGCTCATTGCTTCATTTAATGGCAAGCGATTCGATATCCCGTTTCTAGAGCAGTGTTTTGATATATCAATTGAGACGCCACATCTTGATTTGATGTATCCATGTCGACGAGTCAATCTGACCGGCGGATTAAAATCGATCGAAACTGAGATTGGAATTGATCGTGATCGACCTGATCTCTCAGGTAGGGATGCAGTTCGATTGTGGCACCAATATGAACGAGATGATGACACTGATGCACTTGATACGTTAATTTCATATAATCGCGATGATACGGTGAATCTTCGAAATCTCGCCGATGTCGTGGCGCGAACACTACATGAACAATCACTCGGGGCGGCAACTGGGACGTCCTGTGGAATCGCAGATCCACGCCGGTAGTCTATTTTTTGGTCGGCCTAAAATAGAAGTATCCCGGTCGAAAACGTCTATTATGACCGATGCGTCGTACACATTTGATGATCTTACAGTCGTGATGGGAACATATAACGAATCGGATGCAATCACATCGGTACTTACAGATATCGATCGTGTGACCGATGGACGTGCTGATATTATCTGTGTTGATAGCTCAACTGACAGTACCCCTGAGATTGCCCGCGAGCATGGAGCAACGGTCATCGAACAGCCACCGCGTGGATATGGATATGCTGTTGAGACCGCATTATCTGCGGCAGAAACACCTGTAGTAGTTACGACGGATTGTGATGATACATATCCAATGGATTCACTTCCGAGGTTTCTTGAACTCATTAACGATGGATATGATATCGTATCGGGTGATCGGCTGTACCATGGCGCTACAGCAATGCCAGTATTGAATCGTATTGGGAATGCAGTATTCGCAGTTGTTGCCTCAGTACTCGTTGGCGAGCGTGTGCATGATACAACGACAGGAATGCGTGCATACCGTCGACATGTGATTGAGGATATAGATTGGACCGAGAACACCGGGTTGTCCGCAGAATTGTTACTCAGACCGATTTGTCGTGGTTATCGAACTCGGGAGGAACCAATTCTGTATACCGAGAGATTGGGCGAAACAACCCTTGACCCTATCGATGGTGGATTCGCAATTGCCAAATCGATCCTTACTATCGGAATTGAAGAGCGGTTTGGTATCACTCTTACCTGAGAATATCAGCAACGCGACGAGGCTCATCACCAAGTGCTGGATCCTGCTCAATTATTTTAAGAACCTCATGGTCAGTTACGTCTGGATATGGTTTTTCGATTGCGTCCTCGATGAGGGCTTTCTCAAGTCGAAATTCAGTTCCATTGTATATCACATCAACGCCATCATCGTCAAATGAGAGAACAGTCATATCTCTATTATTCAACCGGTGAATAAAAGCGCGTTACTCTATAGTCATGAGATGTATCTTAGTAGCTGTCTGACGGGCGTCGTACGGGTCGTTTATTAGGGATGCGTCTCGTCATGAAAGTGTGTCATTCGGGAACGATCCGTTCGACTCGTTAACCATCCCTGACGGCACGACCGTTGAGGAATATGACCTTGTTACCGAGGGGAATGTAATGATTGGTGGTCAGAGCACAGTTGAGTTCGGCGTGAGAGCACAAAATATCCTTGCCGGTGAACGTGTTCAATTCGGTGGGAGTATCGAAGCGGAGCGAGATTGTCGACTTGACGTTTGGTGTGAGGTTGCTGAAAACGTTCTTGTCGGAAAAGATGCATATCTTGGTGAACGGGTACATATTGGGGGGCAGCTACTGGTTGCCGGTGATCTTGATATTGGTGATGACGTAACAGTTGAGGAGGGATTCGAAGCAAACGGATGGATCGTCATTCGCAATCCAGTATCCTCATTGGTATTTTACTTTATTATCCTCTCACATCTACTCCAAGTCAATGAGAGCGAAGCAGCAAGTGAATTTGCGCAAGAAATTGCTGCTGAAGCAGAGGGTGATGATGATGACGATGATGACGACGTAATGATGATCGTTATTCCACGTGGAGCAACCGTATCAGATGATATCTGGCAGGTATCTACGCCGGCATCGATTGGTGATGATTGCCGTCTCCACGGAAATGTCCGGGCAGCGTCAATCACTGTCGGTCGCAATACCAATTTATTTGGAAGTCTTCGCGCCCGGGAGGATATCAATATTGACCAGCGGACACGGATTCATGGTGATGTAACAACGCGAGATGGTGCTGTTTCAATTAGCGCTGGGGCTCAGATTCGTGGTGATGTTGTTTGTGGTGATCTTGAGTTACACGATGATGCAGAGGTGTATGGGACAATTCGCGCGAGTGGGAAGGTCAATATCGTTCATTCACCGGCTATCGATGAATGATCATACCCATGACGGACGGAAACGTACTTGCCGGCGTCTCGCCTTCCTGTCAGTATGCTCTCTATTGCGCTTGCCGGAAAGCCGAATGCCGGGAAGTCAACGTTTTATCAGGCAGCAACGATGGCTGATGTCGATGTTGGGAACTATCCATTTACGACAATTGATCCGAATCAGGGAGTTACACATGCGCGAACTCGATGTCCTTGTCTTGATAGACAAAGCCGCTGTGGAAATTGCACAGATGGAATTAGATACGTTCCAGTCGAGTTGCTTGATGTTGCTGGACTCGTTCCCGGTGCGCATGAGGGGCGTGGACTCGGGAATCAATTTCTTGATGCGCTGACCGACGCTGATGCTATTCTTGCTGTCGTTGATGCGGCAGGTGCAACCGATGCTGAGGGTGAGCCTGTCGAAGTTGGAACGTATAATCCGGTTGAAGAGGCTAATTTCGTTGAGGAGGAACTGGAACAATGGCTCGCTGGAATTATTGATCGAAACTGGGAAACAGTGGTTCGTCAGTCCCGAGCACCGGAATTTAATATCGATGAGGCGGTAACAGAGTTGCTAACCGGATTTGGGGCGAGTGAACATACTGTCGCAACCGCACTTCGGTCACTATCGTATCCTGATGACCCACAACAGTGGAGCACAGATGATCAGATGGCACTCGCAGTTGATATCCGGGAGCGAACAAAACCAATTGTTCTTGTGGCAAACAAAGCTGATATTGCCCCTGCAGAAAATATTGATCAGCTTCAACATATTTCGAAGTCGGTTATCCCAACAACAGCAGATGGAGAACGTGCGCTTCGCCGGGCTGCGGATGCCGATTTAATTGAATATAATCCAGGAGATGCAGAAATCAGTATTACCGGTGATATCTCTTCGACACAACAAGAGGGTCTTGAGACGATTCAAGACCTAATGAAGGATACCGATGGAACGGGTGTGCAAGCGGCGATTAATACGGTTACGTACGATCTGCTTGAGATGATAACAGTTTATCCAGTAGAAAATGAGACACGATGGACTGACGGAAGCAACGATATGCTTCCAGATGCGGTCTTACTTGAGAAGGGATCAACCCCACTTGATCTCGCATATGCCGTCCATTCTGATATTGGCGATGGCTATCTCCACGCTGTTGATGCACGCGAAGAACGGCGAATTGGCGAAGATCATGAACTCTCTGAGGGTGATGTCATAAAAATCGTGAGTACGGCGTAATGAAAATCACCGATTCAGGCAACTGCGTCGTAGGCTTTTTGCATAATATTGAGTGCCTCCTGAAGTGAGTCTTCATCGGTTGCATATGATAATCGAGCGTACCCGCTGCCGCTTGCGCCGAATGCATCGCCAGGGACGATAATGACACCACGGTCAAGACACTCCATAACAAAGCCATCAGGGACTTTTGGCATGCAATAGAATGCCCCACGTGGTGTCGGAACCTCAAGACCAATATCTGTAAGCCCATCAACGACGAGATCACGTCGATGCTCAAATGAGTCCGTCATCTTGGTAATAACGTCTTGTGGACCCCTAAGAGCAGCTTCTGCGGCAAACTGCGATGGAGCTGCTGCGCACGCCTGTGTATATTGATGCACACGAAGCATGCGTTCAACCCGGGATGTTGATCCAACAACCCATCCGAGTCGCCATCCAGTCATTGAGTATAATTTTGAAGCAGAATTCACCACAACCACATTATCACGGTCAGCAAACTCAAGTGGTGAGCGGAATTCCCCATCAAAAACGGTGTATTCATACACTTCATCTGAGATACAGAACACATCGTATTCATCAGCAATCCGAGCAAATTCACGGATATCTGTCTGTGGTGATACTGCACCAGTTGGGTTTCCTGGGCTATTAACAACAAATGCAGCAGTATCATCGGTTATACGCTCCTCGACAGCCGCAGGATCGAGTGTCAGATCATCACGGAGAGGAACTGGAACAGGTGTCCCACCGGCTAATCGAGTGAGTGCATCATATGAGACAAAGCCTGGGTCGGGAACAAGAACCTCATCATCGGGATCAATATGTGCTTCCATGACGATGTGGAGTGCTTCAGACCCGCCTGCGGTCGCGATAATCTCATCAGGATCAACTGTGATATCTTGATCACGTTGATGTTTGGCTGCGATTGCCTCACGGAGTGATATCATTCCTTTATTTTCTGTATACGCATCTGCTTCACCTGCCTGAATTGCCTCAACGGCTGCATCACGGGCATGTGCTGGCGCTGGGAAATCAGGCTGTCCTAATCCGAGATTGATTGCGTCCTCACCGGCGGCTTCAAACACTTCTCGGATCCCACTGATTGACACTGACTCAACACGGTCAGAGAACGAATGCATATTCACATTCGAGATTGCCACGAGGTTATCTCTTGCCTCTTTATTCCAGTTGAGTTCCTACTATTACTATGCCTGCGTGCATACGCTTGTTGAGAGCACGATTCTAACGTCTGCGTACAGCTAATTCACAGGGTAAACAAGAGATTATTACCGGTATAACTGACAAATACTAATGGATATATTTTCGCATAATCGAATGACTGAACGGTGAAGACAGAAGATTAGCTAATATGATCTCGTCGTATATATATGCGACCTTCGCCGGCTACCCGAGGCAAAAGCATGTTGACCGTCTAATACTCTCAGATGGATAACACACGGGACAGTGATCAGACATACGTATCTCGACGTCGAGTTCTGCAGGCAGGTGGAGCGATCACAACAGCCAGTATAGGGGCGTTCGCAGGCTGTTCAGGTACAAGTGGTGGATCAACAGGCACGAGCAACGATGGAATCGAGGAAATTCGTGTTGCGTATATGCCGATTTATCCTGATATGCAGTATTTTGTGATGGAAGAGGAGGGATATTTTGATGAGATTAATGCTGAGGTAACTGGTGAAGTTTTTTCTGACGGTCCAAGTATTGTCCAGGCATCAGCAACAGGCGATTTCGACGTCATGATGTTCGGAATCGTTCCAGCGATGATTGTCATGGATAAAGGAATTCCATCAAAAATTACAGGAGCAAACATCCAGAACGCGATGGAGATTCTAGCGCGTGATTCGTTCGCGTCGATATGGGATACTGCCTCATCAGGCGCTGAAGCATTCGCGCAGTTTGAAGCAGAGCGTGGTCGGAAATTTACCTTTGGAACCTTCCCACCGGGGTCGGTCCCTGATATTTTGCTTCGATACTGGCTTACTGAGGTTGTTGGTGTTGAACCGGGGTCTGATGTGTCAATAACGCCGCTCGGTGGGGCTGGACCGGTTCGACAAGCGTTACTTGCCAACGAAATCGACGGAACATCGATCATGGAACCGGTTCCAACGGTCGCTTCGATGAATGATGCTCCATATCAGTCAATCGCATGGGCTGGAGACTTCATGCCAGGACAACCAGCCGCAGTCACGCTCATGCATGATAGACTTCGTTCTGATAACCGTGAGGTCGCACAGGCGTTCATTGAACAGCATCAACGTGCAACAACATTCGCAGGAGAAAATCCTGATACAGCAGCCACACACGCGAGTACAGTCATCGGTGAGAGTGTGCTTCCAGTTGAGACAGCACAGCGTGCAATCAGTGCGCGAGCGTCTGATTTCATTACAGACCCACATAAGATAGCCGATGGTGCAAAGATCTTCTCTGAATATGCTGCTCAGGCAGGAAAGATTGACTCAGCACTATCAAATGATCAGCTGTTTGATTTCGGTGTGTATGACTCAATATGAGCGGTGAAACGCCAACTGAATCAGAATTAACAGTCCCGACAGGAGATCCCAATCAAGATCAAGATGAGGGAACGGGGTCGGTTGAAACAACACAGGGGCTGTTCGGAGATGTTGACCCAGAGAGTATCGGGTATGGAGTTGCTGGAAGTGCAATCTTCATTACAATCTGGCAGGTCGCTGCTGCTGCCGTTGGTCGGACATATCTCCTTCCATCACCGATCGAGGTAGCAACTGCATTTGCTGTCGAATTAACCGCTTCAGCTACGTTTACACTTCCAGTCGCCGGCGTGACATTACCGATGACTCGACTCACAGCAAATCTCGCACAGAGTCTCTTACATTATATTCCGGGACTGTTTATTGGGAGCACACTTGGAGTCAGTCTTGGTCTGGCAATGGGATGGAGTGGACGGCTTGATGACGCATTAACGCCGGTCACGCGTTTTCTCCGACCAATTCCGCCCCTTGCATGGATTGTGTTTGCGATTGTCTGGATTGGTATCGGTCACGGTGGTGCTGCATTTATTGTTGGCATTGGTGCATTTTGGATTAATTTCTATAATGCATACGCCGGTGTTGAGGGCGTTTCAACACACCTCAAGGAAGTAGCTGCGAGTCTTGGTGTCGATGATGATCTGACGATGATCCGGAAAGTGATTATTCCAGCAGCGATGCCATCGATCACAACTGGTCTGCGGACAAGCATTGGACAGTGTTGGATGATCGTTGTCGCCGCAGAATTATTCGGCGCTCCCGGGGTTGGATTCCAGATTATCAATGCAGCACAAAATCTCGCAACAGATGTTAGCGTTGCTTATATGGCTGTTATCAGTCTTGTATTCCTTGTGAGCGATGGAATGTTCCGACGAGTTGAACGGAGGCTTCTCGAATGGCGGGTATAAATCAAAATTCAGACTCACAGCTAGAAGCGAGCGGGTATCAACATAGCCACGTTGATGATACAACAGCAAAGGTTGTTGTTGATACTGTGAGTAAGGTATTCGAATCCGAACGACAGACAGTCCGAGCACTTGATGAGGTATCATTCACCGTATCTGATGGTGAGTTTGTCTGTCTCGTTGGACCATCTGGTTGTGGTAAGACGACACTGTTCCGAGCGATTGCTGGTCTCGAAACGCCGACTGATGGGGAAATTCGGCTCGCGGGTAATACAGTCGAAGGTCCCGGAACTGACCGTGGCATGGTATTTCAAGAGTATGGATTATTCCCCTGGCGAACTGTCGAGGAAAATGTCACATTCGGGCTTGAAGAACAGGGTGTTGTCGAACCAAACCGTAGTCGTCGAGTTGATGAGATGTTAGAACTCGTTGGTCTCACACAGTTCAAGAATGCATATCCGAAGGAACTATCTGGTGGAATGAAACAACGCGTTGGGATTGCGCGAGCACTTGCAGTCGATCCGGAGATCCTTCTTGCAGATGAACCGTTCGGAAGTGTTGACGCACAGACACGGGAGATGCTACATGATGAACTGCTATCGATTTGGACAACAACTGAAAAGACGGTCTTATTTGTCACACACGATGTTGAAGAAGCAGTAACACTCGCTGACCGAGTTGTCGTGATGGCGCCTTCGCCCGGTAGGGTTAACGAAATCGTTAATATTGATGTCGACCGTCCCCGACAGCGAACAGACCCAGCATTCGGTGAATATGTTGAGCAGATTCGAGCACTTATTGGCGAGTAACCTGCGCTCAACTGATAATGCTAAGATCAAATGGTAAGCTATCGCCGATCAGGATTCATCAGTAGTCTCACGAAGTGTCTCCACATGTGACATTATGACCGAAAGCGTCGCATCCGGGTCCGCATACCCTTTTTTATAATCGTCATACGCTGCATCAATATCATCAAGGAACGTCGCGACGGCTGTCACCAATTCGGTATCATCCGAGTCAGTGTCCACTGGCATATATACACTCATCATTGGAGTGGAAAAAGGATGCCGTCAGAGTCAGGATTAATACTATTTGTATTAGTATTGATACACTTCGATGAGCAGTCAATCAATCTCTGGTGTTCAGATGCTATGTTATAATGAGCGTGTGCCAATATTTGAGTTCCTCTCACGGCTAGCCAGGGACTTTGTTCTTGAGCTTGTGTAATCATTGCCATTTCGAGACTCAAATGATGAACATGGGCAGAGAAGTTTTATTCATCTCAATAATTACGTATAGAGACATGCGGTTGACCTTCGAGCGTGGGACGATAGCGATTGAGGGAAATGAATCTACTGTTCCGCACACAACATGGGATGAACAGACAGACACCGACCGAACCCTTGGATTTCGATATCGAGACATCAAAAATCATCTTGATGCCTCAGATATTGAATACGAGGATGATGTGCTTGATCTCATCCAATCGCCAGAGTTGACAACTGAAATTGAACTGCGAGGATATCAACAACAGGCTCTGAATCGCTGGCTTTCTGAGCGCCGTGGTGTTGTTGTGCTTCCAACAGGGGCTGGAAAGACGTATGTTGGCATAGAAGCTATCGCAGAAACCAATCATTCAGCATTCGTTATCGTGCCAACGCTTGATTTAGTGGATCAGTGGAAGTCGGAACTTGAGATGTTCAATGTCCCTATTGGTGAATACACTGGTCGGGAAAAAACACTCAAGCCAATTACAATCTCGACATATGATTCAGCGTACAATCACGCTGAAAAGCTTGGAAATCGATTTAAACTGCTAGTTTTCGACGAGGTTCATCATCTTGCGTCTGAGAGCTACAGACAGATAGCACAATTATTTGCTGCCCCCTTTGCGCTAGGGTTGACAGCAACATTCGAGCGTGAAGATGACAAACACGAGGTGCTCGGCGAGTTACTCGGTGGTAAGATTTATGAGATCGAAACCGCGGAACTCACCGGTGAATATCTGTCAGAATACACCGTTGAGCGGATTACTGTTGAGCTTACGCCGAAAGAGCGAGAAATGTATGACGAAAATGTTGAGATATTTCGAAACTATCTCATCTCAACAGACATTACCATGCGAGGTCCAGAGGATTTTCAAAAGGTCGTTTTGCGTAGTGGTAATGACCCTAGGGCATGGCGTGCAGTCCGTTCTCGGAATGAAGCTCGACAGATTGCGTATAGCTCAGAATCCAAACTTGATGAGCTAGCAATATTACTTGAACAACATCGCGATGATCGTATCATTATTTTCACGCGCTATAATGATCTAGTGTATGACGTATCAAACCGGTTTTTCATTCCAAGTATCACATATACGACTGATAAAGATGAGCGTCAACATATTCTCAAACGATTCAGGAATCATACGTATGATGCAATCGTGAGTTCACAGGTACTGAATGAAGGTATTGATGTTCCGGACGCAAATATTGGTGTCATCCTGAGCGGGACGGGAAGTAGTCGGGAGTATCGACAGCGGCTTGGTCGCATTCTCCGTCCCTCAGGAGATACTGCTCACCTCTATGAAATTGTCTCAAGCGGTACCGGAGAAATTCGAACATCAACCCGACGGAAATCTTGAGTATCTATGTTGACAAAACAGTTACTTGAAGTATCAAAACAAAAGCCGAATATTAATCCACGGTATCGAGATATTAATGAATATCAATCGGTTGCTGAGCAGGTTCTTGACGCGTATGAGCTAGGGCAGACACAAGGGCAGATCCATGACACGGTTGAGACATTAGAAACTCATGACACGTTCAAATTGGTTCGCGGATTATCTAAGCTACTTGATCGACGTGTTGAGTTTGAACAACAGTTCCCAGTTGATCCATCAAAACTGCGTGATGCTGTCTTTACTCATGGTTTTGTCACCACGACAAATCAACGAAAGGAACTGCTTGCCACCGTCGGGAATAAATTCGACTTGACACCAAATGAAGTTGAGAATAATTTACGGGCTGACCGAGAGTCTCATGCAGTTCTTCGTTCTGAGCCTCAAATCGGACCACGTGAGTTACTGCGTCAGTACAATCTATCACTTACACAAACACTGCTGTTTGATGCGGTTGAATTGGAATTTGCCGTATCAGATAATTTTCAAGAAATCTTTCGGTTAATCTCATATCTCGGATTGATGTACACCGTTGATCAAGAGTTGAACATAACCGTCACTGGACCGACATCGCTGGTAAAAAAGACCCGGAAGTATGGGACAACAATGGCAAAACTCATTCCCAGTGTAATGAAACCAGCCGAATGGAGTATAACCGCACAAATTGAAACTGAAGTGGGTGGTGACCCACAGCTATATGAATTCAATTTGGATTCAGCCGATGCACGTTATTTTCCGAGAACAACGGTGAGTAATTCATTCGATAGTGAAGTTGAACGGGACTTCGCGACTCGGATTCGTGCGCTGATTGATGCATGGACAGTCAATCACGAACCCACAATCCTTCGTACCGAAGACCGTGTCATGATTCCAGATTTCAGTTTTGAGCGAGACACAACAGAGTTCTATCTTGAAGTGGTTGGTTTTTGGACTCCGGAGTATCTTGAAGAAAAACTACAGAAAGTTCATCATGTGAAATCAGATTATCCGATGATACTCGCGGTTAATGGATCACTAAACTGTACGAAGTCAGATTTCGATGAGGCAAACGTGACAGATGTATTCTTTTATGATGATCAGATCCCGGTCAAACCAGTTATGAAGCGGCTACATGCGATTAATGAACGTGAAATAAGAGATGATCTTGGGTGGTTACATGATCACGATATCCAAGTGAATCAAAACGAGATTATTAATATCGACTCACTAGCTGCATCACATGATGTCGAATCAAAGGCTGTTGAGAAGTATTTGAACGACACATATGCTGGGGTTGTTTCGAAGATGAAGTTCATTCCGAGTTCAACCCTATCCGAGATTGAGGCTGCGATTGATACATTAGATGACATGACCCTCGCTAATGTGAATCCAATCTTGAAGAAACACGACATTGGACAAGATGTCCTCGAAGAGATAGGATATACAGTCAAATATATTTCACTTGATCAAAATGAAGCGAAAATAATAAAATCAGAATAAGAATATAAAATCTATATAATTTGATTACAATCATAAAAACAGATAATTCACTGTGATTATTTACTTTGTCTACATGATTGCTCGGTCACTGTTTCCTTACACACTCATCTAGAATCTTGAAGAGGTTTGGGATGTATAGTCGAGCGTTTTTCTAATTTCCAGGGTCAGAGAACTTTGAATATCTATTCGAGTTATAGATTATTGATGATAGAGTATATTGTCGGATTCATCTGCAGATTAAGACACTGGGCCTATTTTTGAGTTTCAATAGTCGCTGGAGTGTGTATCGTGTTATAGATTATATTTGAGCGAGTTCAGCTCAAATCCTCACGTCGCCCCTTCGGGACGGTTGATCGGAGTTCATCATGCAGATAGAGACCAACGCCAATAGGTTCAATATCACCTGCAATTTCATGTGCAACAATCAGATACCCCCAATCGCCATCCCATCGTGGGAGTGGTTGGTCGGTCCCATCAGCAAATTGAATTGCTTCATCATGATTGAGTGATACGACATTCTTTGTTGCATGAACCCCAAACCGTTGAACAGCATTCGTCGAAGGTTTCCAGTGTTCCTGGCGCGTGCGAAGGATACGCAGACCAAGTCCTTCGATTGCTATTGGTGAGACATATTCTGCAGCAACAGCCCAGATTTTTCCCTTCCCTTTTTCCCAAAAAGTGTGATTATCCCACGTTGTCGGTGGAACCTCAAAGCGATTGTTCCACCACCGGATTACTTCCTCGCGCGTTGGGCGTCCGGCGACAGCGCGATCAGCTGCGGTTGGTGGCAGACGGTCAAGCTGCTGTCCATCGTTCACCGGGGCTTGATCACTCATGAGGTCACCTCGAGTTTCGCACAAAAGAATCCACCCGTGTCATTATGATGGGGATATACACGATGTGTTAATTCCATCGACGAATCATACTCCTCATTACGCCACTGTGTTATTCCAGGGATGGTCTTGAATTCAGCTGGTGGATCCCATGAGACCACTCGACATGATTCTGAGTCAAGCACGTGATTAACCACATTTTCGTTTTCTTCAGGTGCAAATGTACACGTTGAATAAACAACAGTTCCTCCAGGGCGCGTTGCCTGGACAGCACGACGGAGAATCGCCTTTTGAATTGCAACCACGCTCATCACATGTTCATATGACCACTGCTCAAACGCATCCGGGTTTTTTCGGATTGTGCCTTCACATGAACAGGGAGCATCAACGAGTGCATGATCGAATGCCTCAATCCGAGTTGTTCTCTCTGTTCGATCTCCAAATGGTTTGAACGAAAAATTACGCGCATCTTGATTCGTCACCGCAAGATTCGTCACACCCAATCGCTCAGCATTGTGCCGAAGAGCAGATAATCGGCCTAAATTGTTGTCATTGCCGATAAGAACACCTGTATCATCCATTAACGCAGCGAGTTGCGTCGTTTTACTTCCAGGTGCCGCACACGCATCCCATACAATGTCACCTGGGTCAGGGTCGACTGCAAGCGCCGGTAGTACAGATACTTCTTCTTGACCATGGAGCCATCCATGAAAGTATGACCATAAGGTACCAGGACTGTGTGTTGTGAGTTTAAACAGACCAGGATGCCACTCAATAGGTTCATATTCAGTATTTGTCTCCTCAAGTGCATCCTGAGCGTGTTCAGTAGCTGTCTTAATGGTATTGACCCGAACGACAGACGGCAGCGGGCGGTTGCAGGCATCCCGAAATGCTGTCATATCATCAATAAGCGTTTTATATCGTTCGAGTGGGTCCATATTCAGACGTATTGGTACCGCAATTTGTCGGTATCGGTCTGGGTCTGAATTTCGGTCCTCGAGTGTGATTAGCTGGTTCGGAGCTAATCGACAGTATGGTCGTAATCAGTGCCTATTTTTTATTCTTATATGTGGTATAGTGTATATGGCGCAACTTGATGTACTAACGGACGCAGCAGACGTGTCATTGACAGACCCGTCACTGGTTGAGGGATTGCCTGGTATTGGACTTGTTGGGAAAATTGCGGCTGACCATCTTGTCGCAGAGTTTGATATGACACACTACGCCAATGTTCACTGTGAGACAATCCCCGCAGTAGCAGTGTATGAAGAGAGCGATCCCACAGTTCAATCACCAGTTCGGGTATACACCGATGATGAACACGACCTTGCCGTGCTTCAAAGCGATGTCCCGATTGACCCTGAGGCAGCGACAGAAGTCGCGACATGTCTATCTACATTCATTGATGAGACAGCTATGATACCAATATATTTGTCTGGCGTTCCCAGAGAGAAAGCCGAGACAGTTCCGTCATTATATGGATTTGGCGTAAGCGGTGGGGTGAATCGGGTTCAACAGGCAGATATTGATCTGCCAGATGAAACAGGAGTTATCTCAGGTCCAACTGGAGCACTTCTGAATGATGCTGTCGTATCAAATCGTGATGCTATTGGATTAGTTGTTGAGTCGGATCCACAGTTCCCTGACCCAGAGGCGGCACGGGTGCTGATCAGCGACGGGATTGAGCCACTGATTGATATTGATGTTCCTGTCGATGATCTTGTGGATCGAACCGAACAGATTCGGGAAGCTAAAGAACGCCTTGCAAAGCGAATGCAAGAGGGCGGCGAAGAAAGTACACAAGCGCGCCCAATTGGAATGTATCAATAGTCACAAATCATACCCCACGGTAACAATTACGTTGAGTCCAATTTATACGATATTCGTTCTACCTCCGATGATCCAGTCTTAGTGGGTCTCTGCGTATTCGACAGAGAGTTAATACCGGACTGATCGTAGCTGTGTCGTCATGGATACGGTATAAGAAAACTCATAGAGTTTTTTGAAATATTCTGTAAAGATACAAGACTCAAACTATTATAATATGGCATCTAAAGCAATTAAAGCTCAAATTCAAGGGACGTGGCTGAATTATTTGTGGAATCCTCGTTGTTCTCTACGGATACGACATAATCAGTTCTATGTGTTTAAGAGTCGGCATACACTTCCACATCGTATGAGTGATGAGTCAACTGAAAACCATGGGACAGCTGAAGCGTCGCCGGACGGCGATGTATCAGGTAATGAGAATACCATGGTCAAAGGTGGAGATGAAAATGAGGATGCGGATAACGCTGAGAGTCTTGATGAAGACGGTCAAGACGCAGCTGCTGAGACAGTGAGTCTCGCTGAGCGAGTTGCTGAGTATGATGAGACGCTCGCTGAGGAGGTAGCATCACTAAAGAGCGAGCATGATGAACAACGTGATCGGATTGATGAACTTGAAGGAGCGCTAAAACGCTCAAAAGCAGACTTTGAAAACTATAAAAAGCGGGCAAAAAAACGTGAACAGCAGATTCGTGAGCGAGCCACTGAAGATTTCGTCAATCGAATCGTTGGCGTTCGAGATAATCTTGTACGAGCACTTGAGCAGGATTCGGACGCAGATATTCGTCCAGGAATTGAGTCGACACTCGATGAATTTGACCGGGTGCTCGAAGATGAGAATGTGACAGTGATTGACCCGGAGCAAGGTAATAACGTTGACCCAGCAAAGCATGAAGTTCTCATGCGTGTTGATGCCGAACTACCTGAAGGAACCGTCGCCGAGGTATTTCAACAGGGGTATCAGATGGCTGGAGCAGTTATTCAAGAAGCACAAATAACAGTTAGTACAGGAGCAACTGCAACTGAAGAGGATGGTGATGATGACGATAGTCAGAATGTTGATTGCACTGAAGAAGACATGGAAAATACAGAAGCGGATTCAGAGTGATTAACAATATTATTCCTCGATATACTATGTTTGTTCTGCGGTTCAATATAAAACCTCCTACCATGAGAAATTTTGACATCTAAAATCGCATGACTGCGACGTCACGGTGAAGAGGTGCTCAAGCGATTGTCTAGTAACATTTAACCGACTTAGACGAGTAATTATAGTAAGATGGCCAGCAACAAGATCCTTGGTATCGATCTCGGTACCACGAACAGTGCGTTCGCGGTGATGGAAGGGGACGACCCGGAGATCATTGTAAACGCCGAAGGAGATCGGACAACGCCTTCTGTCGTCGCCATGACCGACGACGAAGAGCGACTTGTAGGGAAGCCAGCAAAGAATCAGGTAATCCAGAACCCAGACCAGACGATTCGCTCGATTAAACGGCACATGGGTGAGGAGGACTACACCGTCGAACTTGGCGGTGAGGACTACACACCTGAGCAGGTCTCGGCGATGACTTTACAGAAAATAAAGCGTGATGCTGAGGAGTATCTCGGTGACGACGTTGAAAAAGCCGTTATCACCGTCCCTGCATACTTCAATGATCGACAGCGGCAAGCGACAAAAGATGCAGGTGAAATTGCTGGATTTGAAGTCGAACGTATCGTCAATGAGCCGACAGCTGCATCAATGGCATACGGACTCGATGATGAGTCAAACCAAACAATTCTTGTGTATGACCTTGGTGGTGGAACCTTCGATGTGAGTGTTCTTGACCTCGGTGGCGGTGTATACGAGGTAGTTGCAACGAATGGTGATAACGATCTTGGAGGCGATGACTGGGATGAGGCGGTCATCGACTGGCTTGCTGGTGAGTTTGAGAATGAACATGGCATTGACCTCCGTGATGACCGACAGGCACTTCAACGATTAAGAGACGCCGCTGAGGAGGCTAAGATTGAGCTTTCCTCACGAAAGGAGACGACGATTAATCTCCCATTCATTACAGCAACAGACTCAGGACCAGTTCACCTCGAGGAAACGCTCTCACGAGCGAAATTTGAGTCGCTGACGGGGGATCTCATTGAACGAACGGTCGGACCAACTGAGCAAGCGCTCGAGGATGCAGGATATGATGATACCGACATTGATGAAGTGATTCTTGTCGGTGGGTCAACGCGGATGCCGCAGGTTCGTGAGCAAGTTGAGGGACTCCTTGGCACTGAGCCAAAGAAGAATGTCAACCCGGATGAAGCGGTCGCACTTGGTGCTGCAATTCAGGGAGGAGTTCTTGGTGGCGATGTCGATGATATTGTTCTTCTTGACGTGACACCACTGAGCCTTGGAATCGAGGTGAAAGGTGGACTCTTTGAGCGTTTGATTGATAAGAATACGACAATCCCAACTGAGGAGTCTAAAGTATTTACAACAGCAGCCGACAATCAGACTTCAGTGAACGTTCGAGTGTTCCAGGGTGAGCGCGAAATCGCTGAGGAGAATGAGCTGCTTGGTGAGTTCCAACTTGCTGGTATTCCACCATCACCTGCGGGAACACCGCAGATTGAGGTCACATTTAATATCGACGAAAACGGCATTGTTAACGTTGAAGCCGAAGATCAAGGGTCTGGTAACGCTGAATCAATCACAATTGAAGGTGGTGCTGGTCTCTCCGATGAAGAGATTGAACAGATGCAAGAAGAGGCTGAAGCACATGCCGAAGAGGATGAACAGCGACGTGAGCGGATTGAGGCTCGAAACTCTGCTGAAAGCGCTGTTCAGCGGGCAGAGACCCTTCTCGATGAGAATGAGGAGGACGTAGATGACGATCTCAGAGAATCGATTGAGGATGAGATTGAATCAGTCGAGGCTGTTCTTGAGGATGAGGATGCAACGAAGGAAGAGCTTGAAGATGTAACGGAGTCACTGTCATCAGAGCTACAAGAGATTGGAAAACAGATGTACGATGCACAACAAGCTGCCGCCGGTGCTGGTGCAGGAGCAGCGGGTGCTGGTGCCGGGGCGGTCCGGGTCCGGGTCCGGGTCCAGGTCCAGGTCCAGGTGGTATGGGCGACATGGGCGGTGCCGGTGGCTCAAGTAGCGGTGATAGTGATAGTGATAGTGAGTATGTTGATGCAGACTTCGAAGATGTTGATGACGACTCAGAAAACGAATAACGATATCTTTAGACACTATCGCTACCGTTAGATACGGACTTCGAAATTTGAGATATATTTTGCTATTGAGTATTTCAAGACCGGAGATCTATCATCGGCATCAATTGACACCCGTGATAGAGTGCATACTCTGTCTTGTTCTGCAGTAAATTATATTGAATACCCGAAGGTTGTCGTTCATTTATATACCTCATGAATGAGTGCGAGTCGGGTAAGGTGTGGATCTATCACTGTATTGTTTCAATCAAAAGTATGTTTATCGACCCGGTTCGTTGAAGTATCTCAACCGATTATTGTTGCAATAACAAATGAGTGAGGACTTCTATGATGTCCTCGGCGTCAGTCAGAACGCCGATGAGGACGACATCAAGCAGTCGTACCGGAAAAAAGCAGCAAAGTACCATCCGGACGTTTCTGACGACCCAAACGCCGAAGAGAAATTTAAGAAAATCAAAAAGGCAAAAGAGGTCCTCACGGACAGTGAGAAACGTCAGATGTATGATCAACTTGGTCATGACCGGTTCCAGGAGGCAGAAAAACGCGGTGGTGTTGGTGGCGGTGGGAGCGGCGGTGGCAGGGGTGCGCGTGGTGATCCATTCGGCGGGATGGGCGGGCAGGGAAGTCCGTTCGGTGATATTTTCGAACAGTTCTTCGGCGGTGGACAGGGTCAACGCCGACAGCAAAATCGACCTCGTCAAGGGCAGAATCTCCAGACACGCGTCCGATTAGATTTAGAAGAAGTGGACAGTGGAGTTGAAAAACAGTTCACTGTCAGACGACCGGAGACATGCCCAGACTGTAACGGACGTGGACATCCTAATGATGCTGATGTTCGAACCTGTCCACAATGTAATGGACAAGGACAGACAACGACTGTTCGTGAAACAGCACTAGGTCGTGTTCAACAGACACAGACGTGTCCACGATGTGAAGGAAGCGGTGAAATGTATACCAAAACATGTTCTACATGTAGCGGTGATGGTGTGACACGGCAGGAAGCAACACTCTCAGTCGATATTCCAGCAGGAATACGTGATGGACAGACATTACGAATGGAGCGTGAAGGAGCGCCAGGAGATAATGGAGGTCCAAGGGGTGATTTATTAATTGATGTGAGTGTGCGTGATCATCCTGACTTTGAGCGCGATGGAGATGACCTATATTATCGTTTAGCAATTTCCTTCCCACAAGCTGTGTTTGGATCAACTGTTGAGGTACCAACAGTTGATGGAGAGACAACACTTGATATCTCTGCAGGAACACAAAGCGGTGAGGAATTCCGTATTCGGAATGAGGGAATTCCACATCTCCGTGGACGAGGAAACGGTGATTTGTATGTACAAGTGCAAATTGTAACGCCTGAGAATATTAGTCAGGAACAGCGAGAAGCGCTCGAAGCATTTGCCGAGGCTGGTGGGGAGAATGTGGACGTCTCACAGGGATTCTTTGAGAAGATCAAAAGCTCATTCTAATAGATTACTCTTGTGTATTGCTCATAGCGACGTTCAATAAGACTATATTATTCAATGTAGATTTAGAATTATTTCTTTTTTCATGTAGCTAAAGCAAGAGGGTGAGCGAAGGTGAAAAAACACTGGTGAAGGGTAGACCTACGATCAACAACAGTCCTACCCAGAAATTAGTGATTGGAGTGTAGTGTCGTGTCAGCCCAAAATATTCACAATGATCTTTTACTTGTATAGGATAAGCGGACAATAATGAATAATAACCCGGATAGCCTATCTGAAAATACTAAAACTGATTAATGTGACTACCGATGATGCTCCGACAGCGCCAGTAAGTGACCCAACAGTTATTGATGATATCATGGATAGGGATCGACGGAACGGCGCGGTTGCCCTTCGTGCAGATGCCGTTGGTATATTTTATTCACATCGGGACTTTATTACAATATTGTATAAATCCGGTAATGTTATCCGTTATCTAGGTGGGAGACACGGTGACAATATCCTTCGCATCCCTGACTCGTTTCCTGAGCCGGTGTTAGCGTTCTACGGTGCTGCACAACTAGGCATTGTGACACGATTTGATAAGACAGTTCAGTCAGATCATCCAGCCGAAGAACTCCTACGTATTGTGCTTGCGTCATCAATACAGGAAGAGAAATTTGACCTTCCACCTGGACATAATCTTGCTGTATACGGTAATGCTCCGACAACATCAGCAACAACACACTGGGAGACCGAAGTCTGGAGCGAGAATCCAGCAGTCCATCCTACACCGGTCGTCCCTAGCGACATCGCTCTTAATGCCGATACATAGACGCATACACATGAAGAGATCATAACCGAGGCAGTGCGTGTCGTCAATCAATGCAATATCGCCCCGGGAGAAGATGTCGTCGTGCGAGACAGTCTAATGAACTCACGCGTTGTGATAGCTGGGCTTGTCGCTCCGGTTTTCGCCGGGGCGACGACTGTGTTTCCTGATGAAAAGATGACGGGAGGTATTGGAGTTGGCAGTGGTGTTGTCCCAGAATCAAGACAGATTGACCTGAAATCGATATGGTAGTAAGAGTATGAGATAATAAACGAATGTCGGTTGCATCTGAGCGTCAATGATAAAATAAAAACATGAACTCAGTATCTGCGCACGTCGGGAGAACCCACAATGTATTTTCACTCTGATACCATACTAAATTCTATACTATGTATGTCCGGGACGCAAAAAATCGTGATGAGGCCTGGTTACTCGATTGGATTGAGGAGGCAGAGATTGGAGATCCAGCCTTTCGGTCCCGGGATTATGTGATTGCACTCAATGAAGAGACATCTCGGAAGGCTGGATTTGGTCGAATCCGAAGTCACAGTGATGACGACGAAACGTTCTGTGAACTTGCGTTAGTCTTTACATTACCAGTATGGCGTAATCAGGGCGTTGGTGCACACGTTATTGAGCGGCTGGTCGCAGAGGCAGCCGATGAACAGCATGAGACAGTGCATGTATTTACCACTGATCCTGGATATTTCACCATGTTTGGATTTAAACCACAAGAATCAGCTCAACTTGACTCACATATAAAAACTCGATTTAGGACCGCGCGTGAAAATCGGGAAAGTGACGATGATCAGCTCGTAGCACTCTCGATTAATACCGATGAGTTGAGTATTCCACAGCAAATGCGTGAACGGTTCAAGCAGGCACGTCCATCGGATGAACCCGCTGAAGGTGAAGTCGTTATCGAAGAGACAGCTGAAGATTTCGGTATTGACCCAACAGAAACAACGTATAAATATGACACTGGTTAGCGTGAGCTTCTTTACTTTAGGTCCCAGGGACTTGTCTTGACCGCCAATAAACTAAAATAACAATTCCGCTTGCAGCCTGGTGTGGACATCAACTGTCTCTATTAGTCAATATAAATATCCGCTCATTAGATAACGTAGTCATCCTAAAACTATGTTCGATCAGAAAGAAAGTCTGTACTGAAGACAATGTATGCAAGAACACTACAGAAAAGAATCGGGGGTAAAATCGCAAATGCCCACAACGGTTCAATCCCCCATCCAAGTAACAATACGAGATTACCAAGTCCAATCGCAAGAAATGGGGCAACAGCAATGGCTGCTCGTCGTCGATTGTGCCCACCACTATCTGACCCCAGTGGTGCATCTGGGTCAAATGATGATGTTCCGTTAGCATCTATTTCCGACTTTGTCATTTGCTTTTGAGTGGTCATTTCACGTCCTGCGGTAGTGTCAACTTTGATGCTTCGATCCGCATTCGTGCTTGTATTTTCTTCCGGTGATGATCGAGAATTCATGAGTTCGATATATTCTGTAGTGAATAAAAATATGGATTATTTGTGTCTACGCGTTGGCATCTGAGTTATCTGTCTCAATCCCATTTATTTTTATTAATTGTGGTCGGTATCAGTCATAACGTCATTGTTATCCTCAATTCGTGACGCAATCGAGACAAGTCCAAAGAGCATACTAAGAAGAAAAGTTGAGACGATAATTCCATACAATGAGAGGGAAACTGGGGTTGTAGGAATTGTCACACTCATATTAAGAATCTGAGTGCGAGCCATAGTCTGTGGAGCATTACTACCGACAAGCCATCCAATCCCAGCTGAAAGAATGATAACAAATCCACCAAGTCCGAGGAGAATCTGACGACCAAGTCCTGGTTGTCCCTGTGGTGATTCTGACTGTGTCATTGAATCACCTGTGGATGATCCTTTAGTAGTCACAGTTGACTCAGTATCGGTATTTTCGTTCGTATCATGTGACGTTGGTAGCCCTGTCTCCTCGGCGGACATTATTAACCCTTGATACACAGACAGCGGGTATATGCCGTTCGACTCCCGAGCGTGCAGAAATTGTTGAAATATTGTTGAGAGAGCTCATAATTCACGGGGAACAATTTAACCCTTGCATACAAAATCAGCTGATGATGAGCAGTGACCACGCGTTGATTACCCGCGCTCGTACGGCATTTCAATCAGCATATGTGCCATACTCTGAGTATCGTGTCGGCGCCGCAGTTGAGACGGCCGATGGTTCGGTGTATACGGGATGTAATATCGAGAATGCAAACTATTCAAATAGTCTTCATGCCGAGGAAGTCGCAGTTGCCGCAGCAATACAAGATGGTCAAGACACATTCAAACGTATCGCGGTCGCTTCAGCCGCACAGGATGGTGTAACGCCTTGTGGAATGTGTCGACAAACACTTGCAGAATTCGCCGACGGTTCACTTAAAATCCTCTGTGATGAAGGAGGAGGAAATGTCAAGACGTATACGCTCACAGAGTTACTCCCAAAGACGATTTCAGAGGAAACGCTCAAAGATGCAAACGATACGATGCATTGACTTTGAAATCACTATCAGTGTCTGATTAATGCTACGTCTTGTGATAGTAGATCGAAGTACTATTTGCTATCGTTGGAACTTGATCTCGTCCGAGTAATCACAATCAGAATAATACTAATGGAAGCATCACAACCACGCTGGCAAATGTTTCGACAGTAAATTCACGATACCTACCGCCATCGACATTCTGTCCGATCTCAAGTACCTTTGGAAGGAATTCTGTAATAACGAGAAAAATCATCGCACCAGCTACAAACCTAAATCCGAATGGGAGAAATATTCTTGCCCACGATACGAAAATAAAAGTGATGACAGCAGTAATGAGTTGTGGTAATAATGAGAAGATGGCGGCTGCGACCATTCGCCACTCACTGACATCTAGTGATCGTAATGTGATGGAGACAGCAACCCCCTCCGGAATATTGTGAATAGAAATAGCGATTGATATAAAAACCGTTAATACCGGAACGGTAAAGCCAGACAGTACAATCGCTTGATTAAATCCAGTATAGGCAAACGGCACTCCAACGGTGACACCCTCTGGGAATGAGTGGATGTCAGAACTCCAAATATCAGCAGTAGTTTCTTAAAATCCGCATCCACAGCAGCGATTGAAAGTGCCGATGAGTCCATTTTTTTGATAGCCTCATCGTTGTTGTTATGACACTGGGTTGTGTCCACAATAGGCCTAGTATCATTACTTGTCGCTGTCCCACCACCTGCATGTGTGGAGTGAGCAGGTGATTTTGAAGTAGTCATTGCTGCCTCAGAGTCAATATTGATCTGGTCAGTGACAGCGTCTGCGAGAATCATTAACATGACTCCTGTAACTGCACCAGCAATCAACAGGCTTGGAAATCCTTCTGAAGCAGAAACCCCCTCAGTAATAAGTCCAAGTCCTGAGGCAGAAAGCATAATGCCTGATGCAAGACCCCAGAGAATGACATTCCAGCGGTCGCTGATCTCATCGAATAAAAAGAGTGGAATTGCACCAATACCGGTTGCCACGGCGGTCACTAGTTCAGCAACAAAGACAAATTCAATCGCGGTGAGCGTTATCATACTAACTTATCTCATATTGATGACGAGTGGTTTCTTATCATAAATATCAGTATTTCGGTGGAATATTGCTTCGACCCAGATATGTCACAGAATCACCCCAGAGTATAGCATAATTATAAACATTTTATATTTTATTTATTGCCCCGTCGATAATGTGATTACATATCTAGGTATACGACAATATATTGTCGTCTGAGACAATGTACAGTGCATGGACGATAGCGAGGATCCTAACGATGATGAGCAATATCATCTTGAGATCACGGCGAATGATATCGCTGATACGGTTTTGCTTCCGGGAAATCCGGGTCGGGTAGAAACAATTACTGAAATATGGGACCAAGCAACAGTGTATGGTGATCACAGAGAATTTCGAACAGCGACCGGAACGTATCAAGAAACACCAATTTCAGTTACGTCGACAGGGATCGGTGGTCCTTCTGCGGCTATTGCAATCGAAGAGCTGGCACGGATCGGAGCTGAGACATTCATCCGGGTAGGGTCTTGTGGTGCGTTGTCCGCTGACGTTGCCGTTGGTGATCTTATTATTTCTTCAGGAGCAATCAGACAAGAAGGAACGTCGGCGGAGTATGTGCGCGATGATTATCCGGCAGTCGCCGATTATGAAGTTATCTCCGCGCTCACCGCCGCCGCGGAGCAACTTGGTCATGATTATCATGTTGGTGTCACATTGAGCACTGATTCGTTTTATCCGGGACAGGACCGACCAGGGTTCAACGGATATACCGCACCAGGATCTGGGTCACTCATCGAAGAACTCAAACAGCTGAACGTGATGAATATCGAAATGGAAGCTGCTACGTTACTCACCATTGCGAGTCTATATCAGCTCCGCGCGGGAGCCATATGCACTGTCTATGCAAATCGAGAGACCGGAGAGTTTCAAAGTGGTGATGACACAAAGGCTGCGGAGACCGCAACTCTTGGATGTCATCTCTTAGCGGAAATGGATGCGGCAAAACGGTCAGCTGGAGTTGATCAGTGGCATGCTGGACTCTCGATTGAATCCGAATAAGAGGCTGTTCTAGTATCAAAGTAATATACGCTTATTGCTTTTATCTATCATGTATTTCTGTTATATATATGACTCATATATCAATATTTTTGCTGGCTGAAAGCCTATTACTGTTGATTTGTCCAACTCGTTCCGCAGTTGATTTATTCGATAACGTGTAATGTTTAAATATGAGCACACAGGTCGTCGTCGTAGGGGCTGGGTATGCGGGCACCGGTGCTGTAAATCGTCTTGAGGACGAACTTGGACCAGATGCTGAACTCACGTGGATTTCAGAGAACGATTATCATCTCGTTTTACATGAGGTTCATCGCTGCATTCGTGACCCAAGCGTTGAGTCAAAGGTTGCAATCCCGATTGATGATGTTAAGACATCAGAAACAGACTTTCAGACGGGTCGGGTAACAGATGTTAACGTTGATGACCGCACTGTTGAGGTTGACAATGGTGAAGAAACAATTGGGTATGATTATTTGCTATTAGCTATCGGGTCAGGGACTGCATTCTATGGTATTGATGGTCTGAAAGAACATGCTCACGAACTCAAAGGTCTTGATGATGTACGAGCGATTCACTCTGACGTCGCTACCGCTGCGAAGGAGGCGACTCAAGAGAACCCAGCAGAAATTATTATTGGAGGGGCAGGTCTCTCAGGCATTCAGACAGCCGGAGAGATTGCAGAATATCGTGACGAGCATCGTGCACCAATAGAGATCACACTTGTTGAGGGTCTTGATGAAGTATTCCCAGGGAACGATACAGAATTGCAAGGAGCCCTCAGAGAGCGGTTAGAAAAGCGTAACGTGAATATACTCACTGGAGAGTTTATTTCAGAAGTTGACTCGGAGAACGTGTATGTCGGTGGCGACGATGATAGTGATCCGGAGGAGCTATCTTACGACACGCTCATCTGGACAGGCGGGATAACTGGTCAAGATGAGGTTACTGATGTTGAAGTTGACAAGGATGACCGATCACAGCGCGTGTTCGCTGGTGCGGATTTCCAGACATCAACTGACCGTGTTTTTGCTGTCGGTGACACAGCACTTATTGAACAAGGATCTGATTCAGTCGCACCACCAACGGCACAAGCCGCATGGCAAGCTGCTGAAGTAGCTGGTGAGAACGTTGCACGAGCGATCAATGGAGAGCCGCTTCAGACGTGGAGACATGATGATAAAGGGACCGTCATTTCTGTTGGCGATGATGCTGTTGCACATGGTGTTAAATTCCCTGTGCTCGGTCAACTACCAATTAATGTCTTTGGTGGTACAGCGGCTCGAACGCTCAAAAAGGGAATCGCTGCCCGCTGGATTGCTGATGTCGCTTCGACTCGCCATGCGCTCGAAGCATGGGAAAGCATGTAAATAATCTGGAGTTACCGCTGATAGCCCGGCAATAATCTCACTGATATCATAGTATATGTTGCGATATACTACGTGATAATTCAGAACACGTGTTCAAAATATGTCTTTAGAAATTACTGATAACAGCCGTTCACTACCTATATTTATATTGTGAGTAATCAGATGAACAATAAGTGAGTGATAATATAACACCTCATTCATTCGATCAGTTCTTATGATGAATAGATAATCTATTATTGGCTATATGATACTTTTTCTACTTATTACTTCTTTTAGATGCTGCTTGTCCTGTGGGTCCTGAGAACTGACAAGGCGACAGGAAAATACTACGGTAGATATAGAAATTAGAAGACTCTAGTACAGATAGAACTTAATGTGACGTCTCGCCAGCAGGTGCACGCATGTCGTCGATCTGGAGAATAAGGATATTACTTGTATCGTCCTTGCCATCGATTGTTCCCTCAATAATGAGTTTTGAAAGTGGCGTTGGACCGACTGTCATCGAATCACCCTCATGAAAGTCGCGGACAGAGCCTTGAATATGAACTTCTGCACGGCAGAGTTCAGGATGGTGTACAGATGAGAGATCAATTTCTTCAACATTTGCGTTGTCAAGCTCTTCGTTCTCATGGAATAATGGAACAAATGCCGGGTTCTCCATCTGATTGACATCAAGTGCCTCATATGCATTTGCCGTTGGCTTGTATCCCCCTTTTGGACCTGGCACGCCTTCAACAAGTTGCAATGCTTTTAAACTCTGCATCTGGTTTCGGATTGTTCCGGGGTTACGGTCTACCTCACCCGCAATGGTTTCACCCTTTACAGCCTCCTCATCGTCTCGATGAAGGTTAATCAGTGCCGTTAAGATAGTTTTCTGGCTTGATGTTAGCTCTATTGATGACATAACTAATCATTTACTATAGACGGTATTAAATCCGGTGGATGATTCGATATCAATTTGTGACTCCTATCATAGATATAGTATATGCGTGACAAACGTGTTCTTGTAACTGGCGGAGCGGGTTTTATTGGCTCAAATCTGGCGAATCATCTTGCAGAAACCAACGATGTCGTAGCTGTAGATGATCTTCATCTCGGAACACCGTCAAATCTCAATGAAACAGTGAACTTTGTAAATGCTAGCGTGCTTGAAGATGAGCTACCAACTACTAAGATCGATGTTGTGTTTCACCTTGCTGCATACTCATCATACACAATGGTCGAAGAAAACAAACGACAAGCAACCAGAGTGAATGTTGAAGGATTCGTCAATACTGTTGAGCAAGCACGTGAGGATGGATGTCAAACAGTCGTGTACGCATCAACCTCATCGATATATGGTTCGCGGACGGAGCCATCGCCAGAAGATCTACCAATTGAAGCACGAACATGTTATGAGGCATCAAAATTAGCTCGTGAGACCTACGCGGAGTATTTTAATCATCACTATGACATGACACTTGCAGGACTGCGGTTTTTTTCTGTGTATCAAGGGTACGGAGGTGCAGAAGAACATAAAGGCGAGTACGCAAATACTGTCGCACAGTTTGCGGAAAAAATCGCAAATGGCGAGCGACCAGCGCTCTTTGGGGATGGGACACAAACACGCGATTTCACACATGTTGATGATATCGTCCGCGGAATCGAGTCCGCTGCCGAATACGACCTACAGGGGATTTATAATCTTGGCACGGGCGAAAGTTATGATTTCAATACCATGGTCGATATGATCAATGACGAACTTGGGACCGATATTGATCCTAAATATATTGAAAATCCACTTGATGTGTATGTTCATGATACGATGGCTGATAGCACAAAGATACGCGAGGCGACTGGGTGGACTCCTGAAATTACATTTGAGGAGGGTGTCTCACGAGTTTGTGAAGCATATCTAGATTGATCTACTGTGAGAGATGGTGATGGTGATGGTGATTGCGATTGCTTACTGGAGAAAATATCGTAGGAGATATTTCATTATCGCTGCAGTAAAAATACCGTTGATCAGAACTCTGTCAGGGCGTTAATTATTGAGCCGGTGTTGTTGACGCATTCTTGCTTTCACTCTTATTATCATCCGTTTCCGATGTGTTATCTGCGTTTGGATGAATGTCAACGCTTGCAACAGTATCATTCGTATCTAGATCCATGACAATGACTCCCGATGTGTTTCGACCGACCGTTGAGATATCGCTGACGGGGGTTCGGAGGATCTGCCCATTGCGGCTCATAATAAAGAGTTCACTATCTGCTCCGACTGTCTCAACTTCACAAACACGACCGTTGCGGTCGTTTGTCTTGATATCAATGAGCCCTTTACCATTACGAGATTGTTGTCGGTACCGATCAATGTTAGTCCGCTTGCCATATCCATGTTCGGTCACGGTGAGGACCCACTCATCACGGTCCTCATCGATAGCAGCAAGCGCGGCAACGGCGTCGGTATCCTCAAGTTTGATTCCATGAACACCGCGAGCTGACCGTCCCATCGATCTGACATCGATCTCATCGAATCGAATAGCCATCCCTTTGCGGGTCCCAAGGATGATATCCTGGCTTCCATCTGTCACCTCAACATCAATAAGTTCATCATCAGCATCAAGATCTATTGCGATGATACCCGTTGCTCGGATATTCTGGAAGGAATTTACACTCGTTCGTTTAATATACCCTGATTGGGTTACCATTGTAAAGTATCGCTCATTACCATTATCAATATCCATCTCAGCGGTATTGACAACAGCAGTGATCTCTTCACCATCATCCAATTCTAAGAGATTTACTGCTGACTTTCCACGAGCAGTCCGTGACATTTCTGGAATTTGATATGTCTTGAGCTGATATACTTGCCCATGGCTGGTGAAATACAGTAGATAATCATGCGTATTTGCAACATATACTGATGATACATTGTCACCATCTTTCAGTGATGTCCCGATGATACCTTTTCCACCGCGATGTTGACTACGGAAGTCTTCAACTGACATCCGTTTTATATAATCGTCTTCAGTAACGACGACAATGACATTTTCCTGTTCAATTAAGTCCTCATGCGTAACTGCCCCATCATCCTCAATTATGCTTGTTCGTCGTTCATCAGCATACCCATCGCGGATCGTAGCGAGTTCATCTTCAACAACAGCATCAAGCTCATCAGGGTTGCTGAGGATTGTTTGAAGACGATCAATACGCTGTTGAACAGATTCATATTCGTCTTCAATCTCGTCGGATTCAAGTGACGTGAGCGAGCCGAGTTGCATCGCAACGATATGGTTCGCCTGAGCTTCAGAGAAATCAAATGTTGGTAATGGCTCACTGTGCTCATCCGATTCAACAACGTGCTCACCACGAAGTGCAGCCTTTGCACTGTCACGATCTGTTGAGTTTCGAATAATATCGACAACATCATCAGCCTGCTTGAGGGCACGAAGTCGACCCTCGAGAATGTGCGCACGGTCGCGTTTTTCACCAAGTTCATACTGTGATCGACGACGAACAACAGTGCGGCGATGCTCAAGATACTCATGGAGTGTTTGTTTGAGTGTGAGCACCTGCGGTTGTCCATCAACAAGTGCGAGGTTGATCACTCCAAATGTCGATTCCAAATGGTGTTCGAGTAATTGGTTTTTCACAACATCCGGATTTGCGCCTCGCTTGATTTCAACAACAACACGAATCCCATCTCGGTCGGATTCATCTCTGAGATCGCGAATGCCTTCGATTGTCCCAGCGTTAACGTTATCAGCGATTCGTTCGACCAATCGTGCCTTGTTTGTTTGGAACGGTAGTTCTGTTATGACGATCCGATCATCTTGGACATTGAATTCCGCACGAACACGGAGTCGTCCACGCCCGGTTTTGTATGCTTTATGAATTGCATTCTGTCCAACGATGTTTGCACCAGTTGGAAAGTCCGGACCTTTTACATGACTCATCAGGTCCTCAATCGTACAGTCAGGATTATGAATCAGATGAATTGTTGCATCAATTACCTCACCAAGATTATGTGGTGGAATGTTGGTCGACATCCCAACTGCAATCCCGGATGATCCATTAACTAAGAGATTTGGAAACGCTGCCGGAAGCACGGAGGGTTCTGTGAGTCGATCATCGTAATTTGCTGTGAACTCAACGGTGTCCATCTCAATATCGTCCAACAACTCCTCAGCAATTGGCGACATACGTGCCTCGGTATATCGCATCGCTGCCGGTGGATCACCGTCAACAGAGCCAAAGTTTCCTTGCCCATCGACAAGTGGATATCGCATCGAAAAGTCCTGTGCCATCCGTGCAAGCGTATTGTAAATCGCGGAATCTCCATGTGGATGGTAATCACCCATCGTTTCACCGACAATTGATGATGACTTACGATGGGCAGATCGAGCGGAAATTCCCGATTGATGCATGGCATACAGGATCCGTCGATGGACAGGTTTGAGTCCGTCACGAACATCCGGGAGCGCTCGACCCGCAATAACTGACATTGCGTAGTCGATATACGACTGTTCCATTTCCCGCTCAATTCGTGCTGTCTCAACCTCAGCAGCAATTCCTGTCTCAGGATCAAATCGTTCGGGAGCGTCTGAACTCATTAAATATCCACCCACTCAGCGTCTGTTGCCCGATCTTTGATGAACTGCTTTCGCGGTTCGACGGCATCACCCATCAACACTGAAAACATCTTATCAGCAGCAGCAGCATCCTCAACTGTAATCTGTTTAAGAACGCGATTTTCGGGATTCATCGTTGTTTCCCACAACTGTTCTGGATTCATCTCGCCAAGTCCCTTGAATCGTTGCACTTGAGTTGGATTGCCATCGCAAACCTCCGAGATAATCTGATCACGTTCTGATTCTGTCATGGCATCATACGTCTCACCATTATATCGAACTCGGTACAGTGGTGGTTTAGCAGCATAAACATACCCTGCTTCAACAAGTGGACGCATATGTCGATATAGCAGTGTCAACAGCAGAGTTCGAATGTGTGCCCCGTCAACGTCGGCGTCACTAAGGATAATTAAACGATTATATCGAGCATCATCAACATCGAATTCATCACCAATCCCAGCGCCAATCGCAGTGATGAGTGCACGGACCTCATTATTTTCTAATATCCGATCAAGTCGGTGTTTCTCGACATTAAGTATCTTCCCCTTCAATGGGAGGATAGCTTGGAAGCGCCTATCACGTCCCTGTTTCGCACTATTGTGAACAAATACCCCCGATGAAAGTGCAAAGTTGTGGGTTGTAGGGACTTCAATGTCATATACATCTGTTGTCTCTGTAAGCTGCTTAACGGAGGCAACAGTGTGGTTGTGTACATCTGCACGCTTTGATGTTTGAGGGGTCTCGGTCTGCGGTTCTGATTGTGAATGGGGATTTAATTGCACGTATTGGGTCATATCCACCGCATTATCCGCCTCATGTGTCCGGTTATATCGTTCAGCAATCCGATATGTTGACTCCCAACCATCTTGATCTGACGGCTGCTTTAGCATCTCATGGGTATTCCTATGAGCGCCGACAGTGACCGTTTCAGCCGTACGTCGATACAGTGGCATCAATGATTGACCCTCAACAAGATTCTGTGCTTCACAATAACTTCCATCGCGAAGCATGAACTCATGATCTGGTGTACACCGAATTGTCTCACCATTATCGAGCGTAACCCGTAGTAATGATGCGTTTTTCTGTGTGAGACGTGGATTCGTGATCTCTTCAATCCTGATTCGACCATCATCGTCAATGGTATAGCAGTAATGCGTCTCACCACGTTCGTATGCGTCAACGAGTGATTCAAACGTGATTGAACCCCCAGATGCAAGTGCAATTTCGGTATCACCGCTAAAGCATCCACCAGCACTATCTCCTTCAACAATGAATAACTCGGATTCAGCCGGATCCCGACTTTGACAGTCAGCGAGTTTTCCGGGGAGCGATGTTGATTCGAGTGCGGATTTCCGACGCGTTAGTTCTTCAGCCTGTTTTGCAGCCTTTCGAGCCTTCGCAGCCTCAACAGCTTTCTGTACGATAACTTTGGCAACATCGGGATTTTCCTCAAGATATGTGCCGAGTTGCTCGTGTGTTGTCGATTCAACGATGCCTCTCACATCGCTATTTCCAAGTTTTGTCTTTGTTTGTCCCTCAAACTGTGGATCTGGGTGTTTTATTGAGACAACAGCAGTGAGTCCTTCACGGACATCCTCACCCTGTAATGAATCAAAGTCGCTGAGAAGATTATGTTCGCTTCCATAGTCATTTATTACTCGCGTCAGTGCTGTTTTGAATCCTGTGAGATGTGTCCCGCCCTCGCGGGTATTGATGTTATTTGCAAAGGCATGAATTGAGCCTTGAAGCTCTTCGGTGGCTTGCAGTGCAACTTCAACCTCAATCCCATCCTCTTCATTTTGATAATGAACAACTGAGTCATGAAGAACAGTTTTTGTCTCGTCAAGATACTTGACAAATTCGCGGATCCCACCATTGAAGCAAAACGTGCGATCGACGCCCTCGTTCTCGTCAGTAAGACAGATTTCGACACCAGAGTTCAAAAAGGCGAGTTCACGAAGACGATTTTCGAGCGTTGAGAATTCAAAGACTGTCGTTTCAAATATATTTTCACTTGGCCAGAATTGGATTGTTGTTCCGGTCTCTTCACCAGGTTCAAGATCTCGAACCCGCTCAAAACTATCAGGCTGAGGTTCACCGTGCTCGAACCGATCTCGCCAAAGAGCACCGTCACGTTTGATTTCGACTTCAAGCCACCGTGAAAGTGCATTAACGACAGAGACCCCAACACCATGTAGTCCTCCCGATACCTGATATGATTTATTATCAAACTTCCCGCCGGCATGGAGAACAGTCATAATGACCTCAACGGCAGGGCGATCATATTGTTCATGCGTATCAACGGGAATTCCGCGGCCATTGTCCGTAACCGAGACTGAGCCATCTTCATGGAGTGTCACATCAATCTGGTCACAGTGGCCAGCAAGTGCCTCGTCGATTGCATTATCAACGACTTCGTAGACGAGATGATGGAGCCCCCGTGAGTCCGTCGAACCGATATACATTGCCGGGCGTTTTCGCACTGCTTCCAGACCCTCCAAAACCTGGATATCGCCGGCTCCGTATTCTGTTTCATGCGACATTAATCTATTTGTATTAAGCCATCTTTATTCATAAACCCTCGCACGCGCGGGCGCGGGCTTACGACCGCCTGCTCATCTATCGGTACCATGGAACTCAGTCCATGTTATAATTTAGCTTCACCGCACTCCCGAACCCTTCTTAACTATCGGTCGGATATCAGTTCCCACAGAATGACCTCGTTTCAGTCGGAACTCGGCGAAGAGAGCGAGATTGCCGATGAGTTGGCAGAGAGCCAACGAGCAATTTCGATCGCCGAGTTCTTCGAGAAGAACAAGCATATGCTGGGCTTCGACTCGGGAGCTCGAGGGCTTGTAACCGCTGTGAAGGAAGCGGTTGACAATGCTCTTGATGCCACCGAAGAAGCCGGGATTAAACCAGATATCTCTATTGAAATTCGTGAATCCGGTGATTACTATACCCTCATTGTCGAAGATAACGGTCCAGGGATAACACGCGAACAAGTACCCAAAGTCTTTGGAAAGCTACTGTATGGGTCGCGATTTCATGCTCGCGAACAGTCACTGACACCCAATCAGACGCTTCTAGTTCGTCGCGATGGTGATGTTACATTTACTTCAATCAGTGAGTTATGTGATTCACATCTACTTGAGGATGGGCCGGCATCAGCTCCTATTCCGGCAGACTCCAATATCGAAGTGCCATCATTCAATCGAACGACACATGAAATGACGTGGCAACCAGTGACAAATGCAATTCGTCACCGGACAGATGAGGACGTGTATCGGGTTTCAACAGCATGTGGTCGAACAGTTGAGATAACAGGTAATCATAGTCTATTTTCACTTTCTTCCAGTGGCGAAACGATAGAAGTGAATGCTAGCGAACTCTCACCAGGGGATAACATTCTCGCGCCAAAGCAACTTCCGGTGACTCCAGAATCTACAGATGTCAGAGAAGCCGTGGATACGGAGCCACAGGCGGGTGAGAAAGGACAGATCATTAATATTCTTGATTACATTCAGTTAGCTGATCTTCAAGAAAGTGAGTATACATTCCAAATTCATGGAGTTGATGAAGCATCTCATTCCTCTGTGGGGGATCATCATACTTCGTCATGCGCAGCAAAAATGAGTTCATCTTCATCGATGATGGCATCTACTGGAGTTGCATCATCAAGTGGACAACAAGCTCATTTTAGTGCAGACCGGCAACACTCAAAAACTGATATATTCGATAGTAGCCACAAAAATAACGAGAGCCGCATATCAGTCAAAGAGATAATTGAGTGTAATGAAGCGTCTACAGTTGCCGATCATACTCTTGAGATAATCAATCCGGACGGCGAGACAGCACGATTGCCAGTGTCGGTTCCTATCGATGATATAGTAACTTCTCATCTCACGAAATATATTACATCAGAATCTACACCAGCAGTATCACACACATCAAATAGCAAGCTAGATAACAGCACGCCAGATGAATTCTCAGAGGGCACAACAACACCGCTTGAATCGATAATATCGCTCATCTGTGAGAGTGCTGGAGAGATACGGCTCCCGTCGTTTATTTTTGAGTGTGACTCTGAACACCAACAGCAGTTACTAACTAAATTATATCAACATAGCGAGACGCCAAACAAAACAGCTGCTAGCAATGATGTTGCTACATATACAACATCGAGTGAAACATTTGCCAGACAGCTCACCACGTTGTGGAATATGAATGGGGTAGTTGCAACAACAGATACACGAACTGAGACTATTGCAGCTGAGAGTGAACGAACGGTATATGAGGTATCGGTTGATCAGGCTGAGGTTGAAGTGGTAACTGATAACGAACCAGATTATCAACAGCATAACGGAGACCTTTGTTTATTGTCGGTAAACAACATTGAGCAAATTGACGCACCGCCATATGTATATGATATCTCCGTTCCAGGTGCAAGCGGTCATGATGAGAATTTTGTGGTCACAAATGATGGAGCAATCTGTGTAAAGAATAGTCGAGGACAACAAGGAATTGGGATCTCTGCAGCGGTGTTGTACTCACAGCTTACTTCAGGGAAGCCAGCAAGGATAACCACGCGAACACAGAGTTCCGATACAGCACAATATTTTGAACTCATTATTGATACAGACACAAACGAACCAGAGGTGAGTGCCGATCGGGAGCGTGACCCTGGTGCTGCATCGCTATCACCAACCCATGGCACGCGGATTGAGTTAGAAATGGAAGCAAACATGCGGGCTCGTGGACAGCTTCGGGATTACGTCAAAGACACGGCGGTTGTCAACCCACATGCACGGATCACACTTGATGAACCCGGGCTCGAGGAGCCTCGTCAGTACGAGCGGGTCGACGGTGCTGAACTACCGGCACAAACTGAAGAGATTCGACCACATCCACATGGTGTTGAATTAGGAACGTTGTTGAAGATGCTTGAAGCAACAGAGTCATACTCTGTGTCTGGCTTTCTTCGTGAGGAATTCACTCGTGTTGGATCAAAAACAGCAACAAAAATCCTCAATCGATTTCGTGACCGTCACTTTGGTCGTGCTCTTCCTGTGTCTGCTCCGGAAACGATACCAAGTGATGTAGCTGATGTCGACGATACTGATGATACATTACCCTCGTCACTTGAATCAATCATTGAAGTTGCGGTAGTAAACAAAGGTGCGTCTGCGACTGCTGAATTCGCAGACCGTGTTGCAAAGACGCTCAATCAACGATCTGGAACGACGCGTGCCGAACTTGTCAAAATTGTTGATACCGTCGCTGAGGATATTGAGGATGAGTTTGAGACGACATTCGGTACAACAGTTCGGGAAAATGCAGTTGATGCAGCATGGGATGTGCTCACCGTAGATATTGATGATGATATCTATCCACTCGTTGCGGATGCAACAAGTACACAAAAAAACCATGCAACAGTTCGAGGTGTCGCAGACCGCGTTGCAGCAAAGTTTGCTGATGACTCAACGTCTCTTCGTGCGACTCAAGATACAGTTCGTGAGTATGTTGACCGTTCAGCTGATATGATTGTTTCTGAGGAAGTTTCATTCGGCGAGACTGCCCGTGAGAATGTAGTCAACGCGGTATGGAAGGCTATGCAGACGGTTGAAGATGAGTTACCGGCAGTCAAGACCATTGCAGACGACCGTAATATTGCCTCAGAATTGCTTGATGCGATGCGATCAACAGATATCTTGGCGCCACCGACTGATTGTTTATCACCTATTACATCAACACTCGTTGAGGCAGGGTTGCGAAAAGAATTTGATGCTGATTTCTATGCGGCTGCGACACGAGATGCAGAGGTTCATGGTGGGGATCCATTCGTCGTTGAAGCTGGCATTGCGTATGGTGGTGAGCTCAATGATGGGAACATCTCGCTTCTCCGGTTCGCAAACCGAGTCCCGCTGGTCTATCAGCGGGGCGCATGTGCAACGACAGATGTCATCAAGTCAATTGGATGGCGAAACTACGGGCTTGACCAACCAGGTGGGTCTGGGATGCCTCGTGGACCAGCCGTGGTGATGATACATGTGGCATCAACAAATGTACCGTTCACGAGTGAATCGAAAGATGCACTTGCAAATATTCCAGCAATTGAGGATGAGATTGAACTCGCGGTCCGAGAAGCCTCGCGCGATCTTAAATCATATCTCAACAAACGCCGATCGATGCAGAAACGGCGAAAAAAGCAGGACGTGCTTGGACGGATACTCCCGGAGATGGCGAATAAACTAGCAGACGTGACAGAAAATGACCGACCAGAGATAGATAACGCACTGGCGCGAATCATGAATAACGTCAATATTGAGCGTGACGTTGACAATGGGTCGGTCACATTGACAGTGCAGAATTACTCAGATAGTCAGAAATCACCAACACTGACTGATATTGTCGATACCAAACCGGACACGATTCCGGATGAGATTGAATTAGTCGAACTTGAGGATGAGTACTTCGTGACATGGGAGCCAGTCGTTGGTGCTGGTGAGTCAGTCACTGTGACGTATGAGGTTCCAGCGGAGGCATCATTTGAGCTTGATGTCGATGGTGTCGAAAGTGAAAAACTGACGATTGATGCGTGAGAGGTGTTTGCCGTCGGATAGGGCAGCCAGTCATATTCAAAGGTAATCACCTCGGCGGTCATCAAAACAGTATATCCTCTTATTTCGCACACAATAGCCCAAAACCCGATACCAAATGGTAATAAAACGGTAGATATGGAAAGTCAAGCGAGCTGTAAGCCGGTAGTGTGTGGATTTGTATCAAACAACAGAAATATTACACGCAAAATGCGGTCATAAATACAGGTGCAGATACGAGTAACTATGATAAGAGAGACGCATGAAATGTATCTACATTGAGACCATGAGTTCAATTATCACTGAAATCAAAATAATTACAAGAAATCTATTATGAGCACGAAACAAGACGAGGAACTTGCCCAAGAGCGACTCATTGACCTCGCAGCAGAGTTCTATGATCAATTCGAGAGCGGAGACATTCCAACGATGGAAATTCCGACGCGGACAAAGACGAATATCGTCTTTGATGAAGATTCAGAGGTATGGGTGTACGGAGACCGTACCTCAACACGTTCAGCGAATAGTGTCCGCGGAGCCAGGAAGCTACTCAAAGCAGCATACACAATTGAGTTTCTTGTTGACCAACTTGAAGAAGATAGGTCATCGACGCTCCGTGAGTTGTATTATCTCTCTGAGTCTTGGGATAATGAAGAGGCACAGTTTTCTGGTCAGGATGAATCGAATCAACTCGTCGAGGATCTTGAGATTGTCTCACAAGTGACGCGTGAGGACTTCCACATGCGACCTGAGGAGTCTGGTGCGACACTAATGGGACCACTCGAATTACGCGAGCAGACCCGTCGGGGTGAGCGAGCAATTCACTGTCAAATGGACGTTGGTGAAGGTGGATATCAGATTCCAAACAATCCAGACACGATTGATTTTCTCGATCATGAGATTGATTTCGTTCTCTGTGTCGAAACTGGTGGAATGCGTGACCGATTGATCGAAAATGGATTTGATGACATGTACGACTGTCTTATTGTGCATTTAAAAGGTCAGCCTGCACGAGCAACGCGACGAATTACAAAGCGACTTCACGATGAGTTGACCGTCCCAGTTGTCGTGTTTACTGATGGTGACCCATGGTCATACCGAATTTATGGATCAGTCGCATATGGGTCGATTAAATCCGCGCATCTTTCGGAGTATCTTGCGACACCAGAAGCACGGTTTATTGGAATTCAGCCAACCGATATTGTCGAATATGAACTTCCAACGGACCCACTTGCAGATTCTGATATAAATGCACTTGAGTCGGAACTTGAGGACCCACGATTCCAATCAGACTATTGGACTGAACAGATTGAACTACAGTTAGATATTGAGAAGAAGGCTGAACAGCAGTCACTTGCATCTCGTGGACTTGATTTTGTGACTGAAACATATCTTCCAGAGCGACTTGATGATATGGGAGTTCTGTAATCCCGATAGAAAGATACTGAAATACCTCCTCAATTATCGACTGGATTATATTCTATAGAAATACTTCCTTCGGATACATCTTAGTATCGGTTATGTGCGACCCGCGGTCGTTACATTAGGTCGGGAATTTTTATCATGTGTCAAGAGCAACTACAGCAGAAGCAAAACATAGCCCATTGAATTGCAGAACATCTTTTTTCAGTGAGATGTAAATTCATAATATTACGAATGAATACACCGGTACAAACGTATCTCGTCACACAGGAGGACCGCTCAGCCGGGCGATCGACGACCGAGATTGTTGAGGCGGCTATCGCTGGAGGCGTTGATGTTGTCCAATTACGTGAGAAGGACACAACTGCTCGAAGACGATATAAGATGGGTCAGAACATACGTGAGCAAACTGCTCAAGCAGGAGTAACTTTTCTCGTAAATGATCGGGTAGACCTTGCTGCTGCAATTGATGCTGACGGCGTTCATCTCGGTGATGAAGATCTTCCAGTTACGGCTGCCCGCGAGGTTCTCGGTCAGGACGCAATTATTGGGCGATCAGTCTCGACCCCAACAGCAGCACAGGAAGCTGAACGTGTCGGTGCAGATTATCTCGGTGTTGGGGCTGTGTACCCGACAGGCACGAAAGATGTCACAGCTGAAAGCGCTGAAATAGGTCCGGAGGCTGTGACCGCAATCATAGAGGCGGTTTCAATTCCAGTTGTCGGAATTGGTGGTATTACACCATCGAACGCATCGGAAGTTATACAAGCAGGCGCAGATGGCGTGGCAGTTGTCTCCGCCATTACGTCTGCTGACAATCCAACTGCAGCGACACGCAAACTGCAAGAGTCGGTGAATAAAGCCAGTATAGAGAGACAAATTGGTAATGAGGAGACATCAGCATAATGAGTGACAATACTACAAAACTCGGTGAAGAAGTGGAGATAACTGTCCAGGATGCGCTAACAGAGCTTGCTCAGACGACACCGCTCGTCAATGCTATTACGAACGACGTGACTGTAAATCAAGTTGCAAATATCATCTTACACTGGGGTGGATTACCAGTTATGTCGGACGACGTGAGGGAGCTTGATGAGATGGTTGGTGTTGCGGAGGCGTGTCTGTTAAATATGGGAACAGTAAGTGAAACAGGTGAAGAAGCAATGATGACTGCCGGGCAGGCAGCGTCTGAGCACGGTACAGGATTAGTTCTTGACCCGGTTGGTGCTGGTGCGACAACGACGCGATCACGAGTTGCAGAGCGGTTGAGCGTTGATCTTGATGTTGACGTCATCAATGGAAATCGTGGTGAAATTGCAGCATTAGCCGGTGAAGATGCTGAAGTTCGGGGTGTTGAGTCAGTCGGTGAACATCCTGATGCTGCTGAGACAGCCATGGCGTGTGCTCAACGTACAGAGGCAGTTGTCGTCGCCTCGGGAGCAACGGATATTGTTGCAACAACAGACACAGCATTTGAACTGAGTGTCGGCGATGAGATGCTTGGGACTCTTGTCGGAACAGGATGTATGCTTGGTGGGACAATTGCTGCATTCTGTGGGGCATTAGATGACCCGCTGACAGCCGCGCTAACAGGAACGATTGCGTTTGGACTTGCCGGTGAGACCGCAGCAAGTGGAGAGTTTGGTGAGTACGCTGGTCCGGCAAGCTATGAGACAGCATTTCTTGATGCTGCGGCTGGGTCCAACCCTGAAACGACAGCGTCTGTCGATATCGATAGCCGAGTCAGTCGTGTGCTTGCAGAGATAGAGTGAATCGTCATTATATCGATGAGATGCACAGAATAGACGGAATTGAGAGACTAGCACTTACTCAATATTCAGAAAGACCCTATTTTGAGTCCTGTTCAGGCGGATGCGAGTGATGAAATGGGTACATATGTCGGCTTTGGATCATGTCAGTATTATTTGAGTGTTAATGTGCGTTTGTTAGTGCATGAACTCGCATTAATGCTCACGGAAAGAGTGGACTGGCTACTAAGCGCTCTCCTCACGGATACGGTCATAAGGCGATCCTTACCGTGAGTAAACTCAGCAACACGCAGTTTCACTGGATTGATATCTAACGCGACATCATATACTGCAACACAATAGAATATAATGCGATCAAATGAAAATAAATAATATATGAGTAAGGCTCCCACAAAACCACCATACGCACTCACAATCGCCTCCAGTGACTCTAGTGGCGGTGCTGGAATCCAGGCGGATTTAAAAACCATGACACGGTTTGGCGTGTACGGTGGGTCAGTCATTGTATCGACAACGGCACAGAATACACAGGGTGTTGACTCAACACATGTCCTTCCGCCTGCAGAGATTCGTGCACAGTACAAATCCATAATTGAAGACATTGACATTGATGTGATCAAGCTTGGTATGCTAGCTACCGCTGAAGCAATTGAGACTGTTGATGATTGTCTTACAGAATATAACGGACCAGTAGTGATCGACCCCGTAATGGTAGCAACATCAGGTGATCGATTACTCGCAGAAGACGCTATTGATGCATATACTGACTTATTTGCACATGCAACGTTGCTTACACCGAATGCCGATGAAACAGAGGCACTCACTGGCGTATGGCCTGATACTGCTGGCGCACGCGAGCGTGCTGCTGAGCAGTTTTTTACGTGGGGTGTTGATGCAGTATTATTCAAGGGTGGTCATGTGAGAGATGATGCGGATACTGTTCAAGATATACTTATAACTGCAGATGCAGGGACACAACTCACAGTCACAGGCGACCGCGTTGAGACAGCACACACTCACGGATCTGGATGCACACTTGCAAGTGGGATTGCCGCTAGACTTGCTCATGGCGTTGATGTTGAGACGGCTGTAACAGATGGGGTGAATTTTGTACAAACTGCACTACAGAACGCAGCCACGGTGGGTTCGAATGGAAGTGTTAATCATCTTGTTGAGCTCGCCGAAGATACTGAATACTCCAGTTGATTCCAATACGCGTGGAAGAGTCAATTCGGTCGCTCGGCAGGGTCTTCAATGACAACAGGACAGTTTTGTTGTGCAACATCGAGAACAAATGCGTCAGCGTCAGTTGTGAGCAGATCAATAGTATCATAATGGATTGGAATTGTAAGCTGTGGATTGAGCGTAGCAGTAAGGGATGCTGCAGCATGCCGGTCCATAACGACGCTTCCTCCAATATTCGCTAGAAAAATATCGGTTGGTAATCGCTCGAATCCAGTCAATACATCCGAATCACCAGGCCAAAAAATCGAGAGATCATCAGTCGAAAGCCGATACCCACAGCCGAGTCCACGCGGATGTACGACAGATCCATCTGCGTCTGCAGTCGGTCCATCTGGCTTGTTATATGCCGGAACACTCCAAACATCAACTGGACCGACAACACAATGAGACTCAGCGCCAATGCGGATTATCTCATATGATAGATCTGAGACGGCTGTGACGTCGCGATTAATCTGTTCTGTAGTCATACCCTCGAATGCAACAATAGTTGCGGTCTCGGTGGCGACCTGCTTGATTGCATCAGAATCATAGTGATGATCATGAGTGATGAGCACAAGGTCACCATCGCGAGCGTAGTAGCCATCCAGGACATCATATCGACCTGGATCAATATAGGTCACAAATCCATCTGTATTCTCGATTCTAACCGTTGCATATCCGAGCCACGATATGCTGAGAGAGCCAACGCGAACAGTCATCATATATATTCAATAAACCGGTCTCAAAAGTCCTCTGGAGAACTCATGAGTGTGAGCACCGATGGCCGAGAATCATATTTCACCCGGTGATTGGACAAATTGAGTATACTGGACTACATGGCATGTACGTGAACTACCCCATCCTACTCGCTTACGAGTTTCACTGTTCGCTTCTTGATCACGGAGGCTTCCTGTTTTCACGACGCGCTCTCCATCCACGATATCGGACACACTCGATGAGTGAATATAGGGAGTACAGTCTCTACAGGCGTTAATTTGGACTATCCCAGTCCTAATTCGTCAAAACCATGAGACAAGATATTAACTGCAACGTTCGCGTCTCTGTCGATCTCAAACCCACACGCAAAGTACGTGTGTTCTCGCACCCATAGGGGTTTATCTGATTTAACGCCATATGAAGCATACTTCTTGATTGTACCCGCTGGCTCAACCTCAGCAAAGTGCGTGCTTTCACGCTTGCATTTGCACTCCAACATACTGGTGAAAGTGTCCCATGCTGCCGACGCCGTGTTTAGCTGTTGCTACTCGACTCCAACATGGACTTGATGTTTAATTTCTCAACGGATACAAACTCGTGCTCGGTAGCGTAGTAGTTCGACAGCTTGTCTAAAGAGTCACGACGCTTGCGCTTGATTTATCCGTAGCACTCAGCTACTCCTGTTCGTTGCTTCTTCCAGTTGTTTAACCCCCCTATTGTGTCCGTGAGAACGACGGTTGCTCACGCTTGAGACGCTCTCGTTCATCCTGTAGGTCAAGTGAGCCAACGGCACGCCCGTCCGTGTCGTGAGCGTACTTGAGAATTCCAACGTCAATATCAGCACAACAATCGGGTTGTGTGGTTTGGGTTATTCTTTTTTACCGTTGACAGCAAATGAAGTGTATCACTCACCAGTCGTTTCTTCCTTAACACTAACCTTTTTTACGTCTACCTCATCAGAAACCTCGCGGTGAATAGTGAGTGGAATGTCTGCAAGTTTCGAGAGTGAGAGCACTGTCTGACCGTTCTTCTTGTCAAACTCAAACCCAGACTGCACATAAATAAAGCTCCGAAGCTCGCCTGGTGCCTTCCAATTGAGGCTTCCGACGTTGTAGCCGTTCTGTTTGAGTTGTGAGAGAGCTTTGATGCTGTTCTCAATACACATCACAGCAGCTTGTGTGACTGTCGAATACAGGTCGGTAAGCACGTCTCACCGGTCTTTGAGATCACTAAGCTGGTCACGGACTTGACGCACTCGTTGAGTGCGTGTGGTTGTACAGTTGTCGACAGGTATCTCTATGATAATCTAACAAGTCACGCTGGTCGGTAGTTGGATTGAGCCGGAACCTGTAGGCGTATTGCATCAGTTATCGCTCACGTTGTTCAATTAGTTCGTCAAGTTTCTCTTGGACGGACGAAGAGAGGTCCTCCTGAATCCACTCTTGTTGATCTTCGCGGATAGAGATTGTTTTGCGCTTTGCCGTATCATAAATTACGTAACTTATACGATTGAACATTGTGGTTCATGTTAGCCTGTGAGTTTACAATAAAACAGTATATCCGAAATGATGGCGGCGCTGTATCCCCGCCCTACTGCGCTGCTTCACTGTGTTGCTGCTCAAGGACGGGGGCTTAGCGCACACAAATTGCTAAACAGGACCGAAGATTAGTGGCGTTGATTACCGCAATGAAAAAGTGCAGTGGTTGTGAGATTCAGCCTGATTTGACCTATCCATCCGTTGTGAGATCTTTAATCCGGGTGAGAGAATCAGCATCGCTGAGTTCTTTATCATGGCGAACGGAAATAACACGCGGAAATCGGAGGGCAAGTCCGGAGTCGTAAGTTGGTGAGCGTTGGATTGCTTCATATCCAACTTCAATGATAATCGCGGGTTCAATCAGAATGCTTTGTCCATCCTCTGAACGGACATGCGGACGCAACTGTTCAGTCAGGGAAGTGAGTTGTTCGTCTGTGAGTCCCGTTGCGACTTTTCCAAGTGATTTGAACTCTGATTCATCCGTTGTTGTTCGTGCGGAGACCACAAATGTTCCAAACAGATTTGCACGACGACCTTCACCCCATTCAGCACCGGTAACAACGAGATCAAGCGTCTCAACATCGGGTTTGTGTTTGAGCCAGTGTTGCCCACGGGATCCCGGACTGTATGTTGAGTCTGGATTTTTCAACATGACGCCTTCGTGTCCATTTGAAAGCGCTTGCGTCCGTGCCTGTGTAATTACATCAGGGTCAGTAGTGAGTTGGAATGGTGATAAGGCGTCAGTCGTATCGAATAGCTCACAGAGTTTGTCTCGTCGCTCCCGGAGTGAGACATCCAGTAAATCAGTTCCATCGATATGGAGACAATCGAAGACATGCACTTTGAGATTGACAGACTCACGCATTGTATCAATGTCGTATTTGCGTCGAAACCGACGAAGAACCTCCTGAAACGCCAAAGGATCGCCATCATCACTCACAGCGACGACTTCAGCATCAAGAATGACAGGGACGGTGATTCTCTCAGAAATGAATTCGACAATCTCTGGAAGTGGATCCGTGACATTCTCCATATTGCGTGAGTATAGTGAGACTGATTCACCGTCTGTGTGTATCTGTACTCGTGCCCCGTCGAACTTCGTCTCGACAGCTACCGCATCCCATGTATCGACCGCATCAACACCATCAGCTGCCTGTGCGAGCATCGCTTGGATGGGTCGCCCTACTTCGAGACTGATATCCGCAAGTCCCGCCTGTCCCTGGGCTTGTGCAACAGTGGCTACCATGCCATAATCATTTGATACCTGCAGTGCATGTTCGACGGCAGCAGCCGGATCTAGGTCGGGAGAAGGTTCTAGATCGGTGTTCTTAGAACAAGTGCTCTCAGATGCATCCATATTCGCATTAGCATCATTCTTGCTATGTGCTCCTAGCTGAGATTCAAGCGATACCGATTGAGCATCCTCGCCATCTTTCGGATTTGTATCAATATCATTGGCATGATTATTACTCGTCGTTGACTGCATAAATCCTGATGTAATGGCATCACGGACCGTACCAGTTCCGACACCAATTCGCATTTCACCGAGAGTGAGTCGTGCAAGGATTCGGGCTTCTGATGAGGATGTCTTAGAAAACAATTTGAAAAGTAGATTCTGACGACGGCTTTGGCTTCCATCACCGCTTGTTGAGGCAACTGCACGGAGGGTTTCATCAACGCGGCTTACGGTTAGCGGATCTGATGTTGATGTGGTGAATGCAGACAATCCTTGTTGTCCATTTAGATCATAACTCGCCGCAACAGCTCCAATCTCACCATGATCTGCAAGACGATTTTCCACATCCACTGCGTCAATATTTGCTCCAGCAGCCTGAGCAATCGTCTCATGCAACAAAGCAGGTCCAATATCAAGCGTTTGTGATGACCATGCAGGGAACACCGTTCCTTTGATGAACCGAACAACAGTACGGAGTGTTTTTTCACTTTCATGTCCAGCCGTCATAAATAGTTCACTGACAAGCGAGATAGTCTCTAAATCTGCGGGTTCAGCCTCAATCGCAATGACATGGTCAGCAAAGTCCTCAAACTGCATCAATGTCTATAATTACTACTACTGTTAAAAGAGTGCAGCGGCTCACAGAATCTGATTGATTCGATGATATATGTCTTAACGACTGATTGAGCAAGCACAATCTGTGTGAACAAACGGTTGGAAACTTATACTTATATGTTGATAATAACATGTCAGTCTGAATCCACTGGATTCAAGCCGTCGGGTCGTCCATCGTCGCGTATGACTGATGAGTTGGCGGCAGAGGTCCGTGATGCCCTTGCCGTCGATGCAGAGGGCTTCAATGACCGCGCACTAGCTGATGCGGACGTTGTGAAGGATGAGCTTGCAGCAGGCACCTTTGACAATCATCAAGCTATCATTGGATTGGAATACGAATTCTATGCAGTGGCTGATGGTCGGTGGGCAGCCTCTGATGATGGTGACACGCATGCGTTAATGCGTGTTCCACGGCGCTTGCTTGAGCACGTTGGATTTGAGAAAGAGCTCGGATTGCATAACGCAGAGATGACCACAAATCCGCAGCCAATGAATGCAAGTGGGTTACATGCGCAGGAATCAGAAGTTCGCGCCCAACTTCGCGCCGCGTTGCAGTGCACAAGTGCTGAGGGGATTCGACTTGTCAGTGATGGACTATGGACTATTCCGCCAGCAGGTGAGACAGCACAAGAGTATCTCACGAATAGTGTCGATGATGATGGTATCCGAATTGCGACGAATATGAGTAGGTCAGTGCGGTATCATGCGATGGCAAATGGACCACGAGTTCCAGACAGTGTAACGCTTGATGCACCGCATGTCTCACTCTCAGCTGATACGGTTATGCCAGAATCCCTGATCAGTTCAATACAACCACACTTCCAGGTTGCATATGCTGCTGACTTACCGACATATTTTAATTACGCTCTTCGTGTTGCTGGACCACTGCTTGCCCTTGGAGTCAACTCACCATTCTTTCCGCCAGATCTATATGATAATGTTGGCGCGCAACGAATTCTGTCTGATGGGCATGCTGAAAACCGGATCCACGTCTTTGAATCGATTTTGAACACCACTGATACTGAGAAAGTCAGATTCCCACAAGATCTTGATACGGTTGAAGATGCAGTTGATCGGGTTGCGGATGATGCGACAATTGTTCCGATGCCAGTTCCGCGAGGTGATCGCTTTGATGATAGATTCGCTACGCTGCGACGAAAGCATGGAACATACTGGCGGTGGATACGTCCTGTATTTGATGGTGCATCAAAATCCTCGGCGAATGCTCGCATTGAGTTCCGTCCACTTCCCGCACAACCAACCGTTCGTGATTCGATGGCATTCCAAGCAACATTCGCTGGCTTGATGAAGAGTCTCGCACAACGGGAACATCCTGTTATTAATCAAAGTTGGTCGACTGCACGAGAGAATTTCTACGCTGCGATGCGATCGGGGCTTGAAAGCCGGCAACGGTGGATATGTAACGATGGTGTCGAGACAATTGATCAGGAAGTTATCTACGACGATATTTTTGCACATGCTATTGACGGACTGACAGCTAGTGGCTGCTCTGAATCGACTGCAGAGACGTATATTGAACCATTACGACACCGTGTCAAGACGCAGACGACGCCAGCGAGTTGGAAAGTCGATGAGGTTCGCGATTACCTTACTGATGGAGTAGACCTCGCTACTGCCGTTTCAGAGATGCAGCGGACATACGTGAAGAAACAACGAGAAACACTACTTGATAGCTCATTCTTGACGTGGGATTAAGCGATCCACCCAGATAGAAGTTGATTCACTTCTCTTGCTTTATTTTTGAGAGCAAACATACAAACATTAATTCAGGATTCTGATAGCATATTCAAATCATTCCAACGTCTAATGGATCAATCTTATCGGATGACAATTCTGTCCGAGCGCTCCCTAACTGATGTAATCAAGCAATTACTGACTATATAAGATAATCATGAATACATGGCAGTAATTGGATAATAAGCTAGGATATCGGAATTCAGACAACTACAAGTATGATAACTGGACGACGATTCCCAAGTTAGATAACCTCTTCAAACTCCTCATGCTGTGTGATCTCGACACCGTCTTCGGTAACCACACAAACATTAATTCCATTTCCAGAAGCAAGATCACGTTCAACAGCACTTTCGATTGAACGTGCAGCGACTGTTTTTGCTTCCTCAACCGATAGGTCCTCGTCATACTGTTGTTCAAGAACACCGAGTGCGTATTGACTTCCCGACCCAGTAACTGTATACTCTTCTTCAATGATCGAACCAGCAGGGTCGATACTGTAGATGTGTGGTCCGTCGTCATCAACGCCACCAAGAATCGGTTGGACAATATAAAAGCCGCCTGAACGAAGGAAGTTTCCAAGGAGCGTTGAGAGTGCTTCCATGCTCATGTCTTCACCGCGTCGTGCCTCATATAGTCGAACTTCTGCTCGGATTGAACTGATAAGCGACTGCGCGGCTGAGACTGACCCAGCAATCGTCAATGCACCAGTTGGGTGAATTTCTTCGACCTTCTGGACATCCTTCGATGAAACCATTCGACCAAGACTTGCTCGCATATCTGTTGCGAGGACAGTCCCTTCTTGAGTCTTAAGCCCGACTGTTGTCGTTCCAGTCTTTGTTTCCATATCGCCGAGATCATCAGCGCGGTCACCGGCATTTGGGAACTCACCAAGTTCTGGTGAAAAGACATCACCGTGGTCACCATTCAGGGAATCTGGTCGTCCAGAGACGTCATTATTCATGGGCGTACGCATTGATTATCTTTGTTGCCCGCCGCTCATAAATGCCACCCTTCTTACTGTCATCAGTCATTTCAGGACGTTGACCTTCTTCACGTGATTTAGGTCGTCAGATCTGTTGAATTAGAGAATAACTACACAACTGAAATGCACTGATTATGCTCGGAGGATCCGGAGAATGTCATAGTTAATCGATACTGCAACTGCCTGATTTCATGTTGATATATAAATAAATCAGTTACCTGCGTTCATTTTCTTACACAAATAGCGAACGAGGTTAATCGCAGGTGAGCTGAGAGATGTATTTACCGCTGAATCTATATTATAAACGTAGTAAGAGGACGTAGAAATCAATCATTCAAACAGCACGTTATTTGATCATAACGGATATTCATTCAATTAATATACGGTCGTAATCAGTCATCTTGATCGGTAGTTTGCTCATACGTTTGAGCTGCAGTATCAACAGCATGTCCGATAGGAAGCGTCAGACCGAATCGCTGCGCAAGAAGTGCAAATGGTAATGCCACAATGCCAATCAGGACCGTTATCTGATAGAATACGAACGCACTCGCCCGCCGCATGTCTGTCATCATCGTCTTGGAGACAACGGGTAGCTCCTGTATATAAATCTGTTTATATGCAAAATGGATGTGATCGCCGCTGTCTGTTGATTTACTTAGTGAGGGGCAGATCCATTTACTGCAGCAGTAGAATCATGCGTCCAAGCACAAACGCTGGCATTTCATGAGTAATTCCCATAAGTTATGTGTGGGTCCCAAGTCGCATCCGCACCAAGATTTGGAGAACACTGATCAAGAGATATTTCAAGAAAGTATAACGAAAACTTGAGGAATAATCCAACACATGAATACTGCATTTATGCAAATGTCGATACCAAAATTACGCCCGGTATCACTGAGCGACATTGACGAACCGGAAGACACGATAGTCTCGGGTGGTATACCAGTGTATGACTAACTATCTTGTCGCGATGGAAGCCGCATGGCTCGTTCGCGACGTCAGTGACATTGATGATGCTATTGGTGTTGCCGTCAGCGAGGCAGGAAAGCGGCTTAATGATCGAGATAAAGAGTACGTTGAGGTTGAGGTGGGAGCAACACCGTGTCCGGCCTGTGGTGAACCATTTGACTCAGCATTTATCGCTGCAGACACAGCACTTGTGGGGCTATTATTAGAGATTACAGTATTCAACGCCGATGGTGAGAAGCATGCTTCCCGAATTGCGAAAAGTGAGGTTGGCGGTGCATTGAGGGATGTCCCACTGTCAGTGATCGACTGTATTGAAACAGACGAAGATGACACGCGGTGAGATATGATAAAAATAGATTGAATCAAGAGTAATTATAAGGGTCAAGGAGAATCCCTGCGGCTTCAGCCGCAGGACAGGACAGGCTGAATCCGACAACTCGGAGGTAATCTACCCGGCGATAGTTGCGGTGAGATCGACAATCCGCAACTGAAAGTGACAGGCAACAGTACATACCGATAGGAATCAGGCTCAGAACAGAGTGATTTCCGCCAGTCCTCCGATTACGATGGCGGCCTGCCCTGTCCGCCCCAAGCAATGAGACAGTAATCGGACCCAGTCTGGTGAACGGTCGGTTCCGATACTGAACCGATGCAGTGCCTTGCCCGACTGCTGGAAGCACCACAGACAGTCACTCCAAGTCTGTCGAAGTCTGCCGGACTCCCAACGGCACAACCAACTGTGGGAGTCCGAACACGATGGACGAGAGGATAGGAGTACCGGGGACGGGGCTGGGCTTGGCACTCCCATCGTCAGCAGTCCTGTCCCACTACACTCTACCCGTGACAGTCCGTGAACCCCACACGGATTCTCACCGTACTGGGGTTCGGTGGAACTGTAACCCTGAAATACTCCACTCACACTCACACTCACGCTCAGGATTCCTCCGCGTTTACGCGGAGGAGGATGTCAAACATATATCTGTGGTCATACACCTGCCCGAAACACTTTCGTATAACTTCGAGTAATCACAGGCATGGAACTCCCGACAAGAGAAGACCTCAAACAGCGCCGAGATGAGCTTGAGTTAACACAGAGCTCACTCGCCGAGATGGCAGGTGTCTCACAGCCTCTGATTGCTCGGATTGAAGGTGGTGATGTCGACCCACGATTATCGACACTGAGACGTATTGTCAATGCACTTGATGAGGCTGAAGGAGAGGTCATTCGTGCGGATGACCTGATGAATACGAATGTAATTAGTGTTGCTCCAGACGAGTCAGTCAAAATGGCACGGGATACGATGCGTGAGGAGGGATTTTCACAAGTTCCAGTTATTCGTGATGGTCAACCAGAAGGGATAATCTCAAACAGTGATATTCGACATGCGCCAAAACAGGCTGATAGAGTCGGAACGCTCCCAGTCGCTGAGGTGATGCGCGAGTCAGTGACAACAGTGGAACCAACAGCAATGCTTGAGGAGATTGACTCTGCACTTGATCGTGATGCAGCAGTGCTCGTTGTCAAAGGCGGTGAAACGATTGGCATTATTACTGATGCGGATGTCGCCGCTCGAGTCTGAGTTTTTTATTCGGTAGAGTGAGTGTCTCTGGGCTTGGATATGACCCTACAGTAATCCAGAGCGTTCTTGTGTCGCTTAATATGCAGGTCGACTGATGCTCAGAGTTGAACAGGGAGTTGGTAGTTACTCATTTAGAACGTGCGAGACCTACTCGAACATGTAGCGCATGTTATGATATATTCGTGTATTTGATAGATCGAGCAGAATGAATTCACCTAAGTAGGTTACTCAATATTTCTTTTTGAAATTTCCATATAATCACAACTCAATTCCACGAATAGTAACGCCGTCACCGGTCTCAACCTGTCCAATTATTTCTCCATCTGTTGTTTCTGTCAGCATCTCAGCGTTTTCCACAGACATAGCGCATACCAGTCCAATCCCCATATTGAACGTTCGATACATTTCCTCATCAGAGATGCTACCAGCCGACTGGACAAACTCAAAGATAGGATGGATTTGAAGTGGATTATCGATAGTATAGCGGTGTGAGCCCAATCGTTCGATGTTTCTTAGCCCGCCCCCGGTGATATGTGCAGCTGTGCGCACATCGTGAGCACGCATTGGATCTAAAAGATCTGTATATATCTGCGTTGGCTCAAGAAGCGCTGCACCCAGTGTCTCATATTCGCCAAACGGACAGGAAGTCGTATACTCATGTTCGCGGGTAATGGCTGTCCGAGCAAGTGTGAGTCCATTCGAGTGAATGCCTGATGATGCAAACCCGACAAGTGCATCACCAGGTTGAGCCGTCTGTTGAAAAAGTTCATTTTTCGGTGTTAAGCCAGCGCACGTGCCTGCGAGATCAAAGCCATCGACTACCTCTGGCAAAATAGCTGTTTCTCCACCAATGAGTGTAATACCTGCAATGTCAGCACCTACATCAAGTCCAACGCCAATTTGTTCTGTCAGATTCTCATCAGGGTCATCAATAGCGAGATAATCGACGAATGCGACCGGTTGGACGCCGGCAGCAACGAGATCGTTAACATTCATTGCGACGCAGTCAATTCCAATTGTCGAGTAATCATCAATCGCTGCTGCGACGAGCAATTTTGTACCAACACCATCGGTTGCAAGTGCGAGGTATCGATCACCAATATCAATCAGCCCAGCATAGTCACCAGCGGACTCACCAACAGCATCAATAAGTGCTGCAGTGGCTGCTTCGCTCGCTTCGATGTCGACACCCGCCGCAGCGTATGTGAGTTCATCAGGGTCTTTATTTCTATCTGAAGCTGTATCACGATTAGTATTGGACGCTGCTTTGTTATCAGACGGATCACTCATATACATATTCCCGCGGTGATAAGACAAAAGTCTGGGTAGTCTCGATACGCTGTATACCCTAACCTTTTGTCTAGTATATAACCAAATTAACACTGAGACCGCGTTATTACCAGTCTTTCCTTGCAGCGAATGTGGAACTCAACGTGTATCAGCCGAGCCATTGCTGAGTCGATTCTCAGCTATTCGCATCATAAGAAAGTGTACAAGCAGTTTATAAAACGTCTTCGGCGCTCTTAGGTTATAATAAAAGATCAGTAAAATATCTCAGGATCGGTCTAAAGTGTTACAAAATAAGTAAACGCTCGTTACATTATATGTAGCTTCCAAGCATTTGTATGATTGAACTTTGACTATGTCGAGTCTCCCCTACACAGACAATCAGCCCTCTGGAAATCACAGCACGATTCAAGCAGTAATTAAATACGGTGTACGTCATACCAAAGTCGCCATGTTTTGGAGTGCAATTATTTTACCGGTCGGATATCTCCCACTACTGATTGGGGGATTAACTACCACTGAAACGACCGTATTCATCGCCCTTATGATATCTAATGCCATCGCATTGTGCATTGGTCATGACTACCAGCCGTCTAATCCCTAGTGACATGGATAGCTCCAATATTATCATACCGGTAGTGTCACATCAGTGATAGTATTTAAATTAACGTATAGAACTGAGTGATTACTGATGTGTAATACAATCTCAGTAGACAGTATGTGATGATTTCCTGGGAGATATGAGATAGTATCTCAGTTTTTCTTCAAGTCAACTCAGTTTAGTTTAGTTTAGTCTATAATCCGAAACCACTGATGAATGCGCCAATCGTCAATAAGAGTGCAGGAATAAACACAACTGCAAATACAGTTGTACTCCATTGATAGACGGTTCGACCATCAAGAGCACCGAAAGGAAGCATATTGAACGCCATCAGTAGAAGATTTATCATGAGCCCACGGGATCCAATGAGAATTATGAGAGATGAATCAAACATCATGCCTGCCAGATAGATTGGAACGAAGATAACGGTCAACGCGGCATTTGTCATCGGTCCAGCAAGGGCAATCAATCCGTGTTGTCGTGACGTGACACGACCTTGATGATGAACAGCTCCCGGGGCTGCAAAAATAAAACCTGCAAGTGAACTCACAATTGCAAGAAATAACATACCATAGTCAGCACGAAACTCTGCTAGTTGTCCGAATCGGACCGCAGCAACTTTGTGTGCAATCTCATGGAGTAAGAATCCAAGTCCAGCAGTCAATAGGCTGACGAAAACGGGAACAACGACACCGCGGTCAAGGATCCCTGAAAGTGCGCGCGCGCCGCCACCAGCAAAGAAAATCGCGAACGCGATACTCAGCGCAACAAGCGCAATACCAAGATCACGGAGTTCCCGACGACTAAATGAGAGTTCTGGCGATGAGCGGGAATATGCCATATCATACAATGTGACATCAAGAGGCATATGATTGCTGTTAGATATACTGAAACGTGGGCGACGCAGCGAGAGTCGATATTTGTTTTAGATATATCAGCAAACAACAGAACGGCTATGTGATATTCGTCCAGATAATCTGCCAACCATTGCGTGCTCCCTCGATCAAGAGACTGAGTACGCCGGAGACCCCGCCAAGATCAAGCGCAAACAACGGAAGTAGATATGCGACAAATATTGTTGAGGCGACAATACTCCCAATATTCGTTGCTGCAACAACAATAATAAGTCGGAATAGCGGTACCTCAAGTAATTCAGTGATCAAATTGCCAATTGGACGTTCCTCATCGGAGAGAAGTTCATTTAGCGTGCTAATATCAGAAACGTTGACCGGGTCATGCTGAAGTTCAACATAGCCAGTGAACCATCCAGGTGCAAGAAACGGATTAATTGAAGTGAGCCACGCGATGGCACCACCGACAAGTGATGATGACCAGTGGGCACCTGCTGCCTTTGCGAGTCCAGCAGCGAAAATACCATTAATCAAAAACCAGGCACCGAACAATCGTAACAGTGTCTGATTCCCAGCGGATGAAAGAGCAAGGAGGACGAAGAATCCAATCACGACAGCGGAGATGCCTCCACCAACAAGTTTGCTCCACGGGATGCGTCCACTTTGGGTTCCAGTCAGTGACTCTTGTGGAGGAAGTCTTTCAGGATGTTTGAGATAACGGTTGATCCCCTCACGATGACCAGCCCCAACGACAGCGACAACGCTCTGTCCCCGATTGCGGAGTTCAACGAGACGATTCGCAATATACGCATCTCGCTCATCGATGAGGGCCTCTGCGCCACCAGGTGAAAACTGCCGAAATTCAGCCATCATTGCACTCACCACATCAGTGTCTGTCATCTCTGCAACATCGAAGTCCTCAAGACTTTCTTCAGGTTGCTCTGTTCGAAAGATATCGGTAAGTTCTCCCAGAAGAGTACCAGAGACGATTCCAGCAGTCAGCCCAAGTGCAACACTTCCCAGAATTTGGATAATAAGTGGGTCTAATTGTGCTGTGATCGGCTCGGCAACACCAAGTCCAAAGCCCGCAATACCACCGATGGCAATACCACCACCGACAGCGGCGAGAAATCGATCTTCGGTTGAGAGGGCAGAAGCCGTACTAATCCAGACCAGAACAGCGGTTGCGCCCGCGAGTATCGCACCACCAGCGACACGAGTCAATAACATGGGGGTAATCCCAATCGTATTGCCGAAGAGTGCAATTAGTGGACCGAAGATAATGCCTGCAATAACACCTGCCACAAGCCCAACCCCAAGACCATTACCAGCGCCTACAGCGAGCCCCCCAATAAGTTGAATTTTCTCAATCCGGGTCATTCGGTTCCAGAAGCGGCGCATCGTCTCGTTAATATCGCGATCAACAAGAGCAATATCCGTTTCAGTCGATTCTGCTGCGTCAATGGCTGCAAGCATATCAGCCCCGGGTTGGACATCAAATCGATCACCAAGCCGAGCTTGGACGTATGATAACATCCAGTATGCAAGAAACTGAAAAACAGTATTGCCACGGAGAAGATCAGCAGCCGCAAGGTCATCTGGCTCATCGCCGCGTAACTGTCGATACCGTCCCTCATCGAGTTCGACAGCGACGACGTCCGGTTGCTCGGTTGTAATGACTGATTGAACTTTCTCAGCACTCTCAGCCGAAACATGCGCGGTCCCGACAACACGAACGCGACCAGTGTCGGTCGCTTCCTGACTCATATTACTGTTCATATTTATTTTATGATGGGATTTACTCCTGTCGAAGGATCAGCAAGAGTAGGCGGTTCATAATGTCATATCTATGTACAGTTGCAATTTTCTCGTAATTTGATATTGTTATATCATCAGTGGTTGATTAAGACACCTCACGGTTGACGCAGCGTGAGTGTGATCTGCAATTACAGCGGGAGAATACCATTATGTGGTGGGTATATCTATCGTAACTGGATATGTCACCATTCTGATTTTATTCTTGTACATCATGAGCGATTATATACTGATAATATACTCATAAGTAGTAGTTTGTAGTAGTGATGATATCCCGCAATTATTCGTACTCTGAGTCGCTAATACAGATATGAATCACTCAGCAAATGTTGCAGGTGTCGGTGTTGGCGTCGATGCCAGTGGTGAGGAAATATCAGCCGTGCTTCTTGCTGCAAGAGATGAGTACCTCCCAATTGCAGTGACAGCCGATCAGGCACGGGCGATTAAGCTCGCACTTGCCGGTGAGCCGTTTGAACGACCGCTGACACACGATTTGTTCATTCAGATGATTACTGACTTTGGAGGGGCGCTCGATGGTGTGCGGATTGATGATATCGCCGATGGAACATTTTATGCAAAAATTGATACCGAACGGTATGACGATGGTGAGTCACGACGTCATGTATTTGATGCACGACCAAGTGATGCTATTGCACTTGCTGTGCGCGCGGACTGTCAAATCGAAATATCTGATGATGTGTTAGACTACGCTGGGGAGCCACCATCACGATTTGAAGCTGCAAGTGAGGAACAAGATATTATTGACCCATCAGAGTTTGATGAATATGACAAATCAGATATTGACACGGATGTCGATACAGAGTCTGATCCTGACGGAATCTGAAAACTGGAAACCACAGAGAATTAATCGAGTAATTTGAGTTTAATTCTAGCATTATCAGATAGTCAGCACACATAATATAACAGCAAGTGGTTATATTGACCGACGACTTATTTTCGTCTATGAAGAAATGTACCTATGGCATTATCCGTCGAAGCACCGACAGCACCGTCACTAGCAGACAACGTTGATCCGAATGATTACGACGATGCTGAGATAGTCGGGGATACTGATTATCGTCGTGAAGAACTTGGTGAACTGCTTCGTGATGGAGCATGGGCGGACGCATTTGAATTGTGGGTAGCTGATACATCGCTCACTGAGGATGAGTGGCGAATTGTCCTTGATATGGAGTTGCTTTCACAGTTTGATTTCTTCTGGGATGACTTCGCGGATAGGGTCGGATATCATGCCCCTGGACTCCCCGAAGATTGGAAAGAACGCGATATTCACCCCGAAATTAATTCTTGGAAGACAATATCGAGTATCAACGCTGGATTGACCGAACTTGGGCAGTTGACGTGTGAAATACTCAAAGATGAATATATTACTTGGGAATCAGAGTATGAGGCTCCTGAGGATCTCCCAGACTTCTAATGATAACATGGAAACTAGTAATCATCTGATACGTTCACCGTTTGTATAATTCAACTCAAAGTTGAATTGCTGACCATTGGACTAGTTTCAGTTTCATTTCGTATTAATTAGTATTTTTTCACGTAATTAATGATCATAGTCATGAGTTATTTTCTCAGACGACAGGCATAGATATTGACCGATTGTAATCACATTACGGATCAGCTATCTGGATATAATCCCAAGAGGGTGATGTCTCTTCACGAACAAGCGTCGAATTACAGAGAACTGATATACGTCCGTCAGCATCAATCTATATATGGATGAAGTCGACGACCAGTACACACCAGCGGATGTCGAGACCGCTATTGAGACGTACTGGGACGACACAAACGCATATGAGGCAACAAAGGAGGCACACGCCGAGGACCCGTCCTTCTATTTTGTTGATGGTCCGCCCTATACCTCTGGGCAGATGCATTTAGGCACAGCCTGGAATAAAACGCTTAAAGATGCTATTATCCGATATAAACGGATGACCGGACATCATGTCACTGACCGACCGGGCTATGACATGCATGGACTCCCGATCGAAGTCAAAGTCGAAGAAGAACTCGGCTTTGAGACCAAGCGAGATATCGAAGAATACGGGATGGAGTCCTTTATCGAAGAGTGCAAGCGCTTTGCTGTGGATAATCGCAAGGCGATGGATGAGGACTTCCAGTCAATTGGCGTATGGATGGACTGGGATGACCCATATGAAACGCTCTCACCGGAGTATATGGAGGCAGCATGGTGGGCGTTCCAGCAGGTTGATCAGCGGGGACTAGTTGAGCGTGGAAAGCGCTCTGTAAGCTACTGTCCGCGATGTCAAACTGCCATTGCAGCCAATGAGGTTGAGTATGATGAGATTACATCACCCTCAATTTATGTTCGCTTCCCGCTGTCAAATAAAGAAGGAAGTCTCGTTATCTGGACGACAACGCCGTGGACGATTCCAGCAAATACATTCGTCGCGGCTGATGAAGATCTGACATATCAGGCTATTCGCACACAGCAGGGTGATGATTCAGAGTTACTCTATATCGCTGAACCCTGCGTTGAGGAAGTGCTGAAGCGTGGTCGATATGATGATTACACTGTCATCGAAGAATACAGTGGCGATGAACTCACTGGCTGGGAGTATGACAACCCACTCGCAGACCAGGTTCAGACACACGCCGATTTCGCGGGTGCTGGTCAAGTATATACAGCCGAGTATGTCGAAGCTGACCGTACAGGGCTTGTTCATTCTGCCCCAGGACATGGTCAGGAGGATTTCGCCCGTGGTCAAGAACTCGATCTTGAAACGTTCGTGCCGGTTGATGGGCGTGGTGAGTTCACCGATGCAGCCGGTCAGTACGCTGGCACGTTCGTCCGTGATGCAAATGATGAGATTATTGAGGATCTTGATGATGAGGGCGTGTTAGTATCGTCGGGAACACACGAACATCGATATGGACACTGTTGGCGCTGTGATACAGATATTATTTTTCTTGCCACTGATCAGTGGTTCATCACAGTCACCGATATCAAACAAGAGTTACTAGCAAATATTGACGACTCAGAATGGTATCCACAGTGGGCTCGCGATAATCGTTTTCGTGATTTTGTTGCGGACGCCCCTGACTGGAACGTCTCCCGACAACGATACTGGGGGATTCCATTACCTATCTGGGAGGCTGTCGATAACACTGACAGTGAGGATGACGGCACGACAGACGACTGGATTGTTATCGGTACTCGTGAAGAATTAGCTGAGCGTGCAGATCAAGATGTTAATCCGACAGATATTGATCTGCACCGGCCAGCAGTTGATCCGCTGACGATTACTGAGGATGGTACGAGGTATGAGCGCGTTCCTGACGTGTTCGATGTTTGGATTGATTCCTCAGTCGCATCATGGGGGACAGTCGATTATCCGGGTGAAACAGATGCATATGATGAGTTATGGCCAGCAGATTTCATTGTTGAGGCACACGACCAGACACGTGGGTGGTTTTGGTCACAATTAGGGATGGGCACCGCTGCGACGGGACAGGTACCGTATGAAGAAGTGATGATGCATGGCTTTGCGAATGATGAGAATGGTCGGAAGATGTCGAAGTCACGTGGCAATATTGTCACGCCAGAGGAGGCAATCGAGCGCGCTGGTCGGGACCCACTTCGAGCATATCTCTTGAGTCATGATCAACAGGGCGTTGATCTCTCATTTGAGTGGGATGGTCTTGGCGAGATGCAGTCGACATTGAATATCTTCTGGAATGTTTTCCGATTCCCACTTCCGTATATGGATCTCGACGGATATGATCCGGTAGAAGCTGATCTTTCTGAAGGAACGTTGACCGTTGTGGATGAATGGGTACTTTCACGATTACAGTCAGTCAAAGAAGAAACACGGGCTGCATGGGAGGATTATGAGATTGATACAGCAGTGAATACAATTCTTGAGTTCATCACTGATGATGTCTCGCGATTTTATATCAAGGCGATTCGTGAACGGATGTGGGCAGATGAGGATTCTGCGTCAAAACGTGGGGCGTATGCGACCCTCACCACGATTTTAGATGAGACAATTCGACTCCTCGCACCAATTGCACCATATCTCACGGAGCAGATGTATCAGCATCTGAATGGATCAGAAACGACAGTACATGCACTCTCATACCCGACTGTTGACGTGGAATGGCAGAATGAAACGCTTGAATCTGAGATGGCGGTACTCAGAAATGTCGAGGAGGCAGCGGCAAATGCGCGCCAACAGGGTGGGCGGAAACTTCGGTGGCCCGTACCACGGGTAGTTGTTGAGGCAGAGACTAATTCAGTGACCGACGCAGTTGAGTCGCTATCTGGATTACTTGCAGACCGCGTCAACACAGAGGCTATTGAGACGGTAACACAGTTCGATGAACTAATTGAGCGTGCACAGCCGGAAATGAGTGTCATCGGTCCGGAGTTCGGAGCAGATGCACAGCGTGTGATGGACGCAGTTGAGGGTGCTTCACGCGAGATACTCACAGAAGGCGTAACAATTGATGGCGAGCAGTATGAAATCACAGAGGAGATGATCAACTTTGAGGCTGAACCACCAGAGTATATTTCGGGTGCGGATTTCGATGGTGGGACAGTTTATGTTGATACTTCACTCACCGAATCGATTGAGGCTGAGGGATATGCTCGGGATGTCATTCGCCGAATCCAGCAGATGCGAAAGGAATTAGCCCTTGACGTCGATACCGAGATTCAAACTGCGGTTGATGTTGCAGACGACCGAGTGGCTAATCTCGTTGCTCAACGACGAGACACAGTCGCAACAGAGACGCGAACAAACGCATTCGTTGATAACATTGATGGCGCAAGTGAGAACGGTCAAACACTTATTGAAGAATGGGATGTTGAAGGCGTCACAGTAACGATTGGTGTCAGTCCACTCAACGCATAGATTGAGTGATTAACGACTTCCACTCCGATATATATGATAATCCGACTATAGCCTTCTCTGCTCGTTAGATCCGCCGTAGATTGGGTGTTGGGCTCATTTGTATGTCTATTTGCATTCTCTTTGAGATGATATAGAACGGGTATGAATCATGAGTATCTCCCGCGAACGTTTTTATATACCGCAGTATAGTGTTGAATACAGCATGCAGAAGCTCATTAATGACCCTGATGATTACGTCGATGAGATGCTTGGCGGGATGGTTTCGGCTTACCCTGACAGACTCACTCGGGTTGATGACACAAAGGTGCTGACACGAGATACCCTAATCGATGGAAAAGTTGGGATTGTCACTGGCGGAGGAAGTGGTCATGAACCGACTCATGCGGGATACATTGGCGATGGAATGCTCGATGGGGCAGCAGCAGGAGAGATATTCACCTCACCAACTGCTGATGAATTAAATGCATTAACAGAATCCTGTGATACCGGCGAGGGTGTTCTCTGCGTTGTGAAGAATTATGAAGGCGATGTGATGAATTTCGATACAGCCGCTGAGATGGCTGAGAGTGAGGATGTCAATGTTGAACAAATTGTTGTTGATGATGATGTTGCTGTCGAGGATTCACTCTATACAAGCGGAAGACGAGGCGTCTGCGGGACGATTTTTGTACATAAAGCTGTTGGAGCAAAAGCGGCTGCAGGAGGATCACTTGAGGAGGTCGCTGCAGTCGGTGAAAAGGTAGTTGATAATATTGGAACAATGGGAATGGCGCTTACCTCCTGTGTAACCCCAGCGAAAGGTGAGGAGACATTTGACCTCGGTGAGGATGAAATTGAACTTGGTATCGGGATTCATGGCGAACCTGGAACAGAGCGAACTGATCAACTCAGTGCTGAACAGGTAGGGACGCATCTCACAGAGAACGTAATTGAAGATCTTGATCCTGAGAATGGGACAGAAGTCGCCGTGATTGTCAATGGGATGGGCGGGACACCATTATCAGAATTATTCATCGTGAACAATGCTGTCCAGTCAACGCTCAAAGGTGACGGTGTTGAGATATGGGAAACCATGGTCGGTGATTACATGACATCACTCGATATGCGCGGATGTTCTGTTACTGTATGTATAGTTGATGATGAACTCAAAGAATTGCTTGCTGCGCCTGCAGACACACCAGCGCTAACACGGGCTGGCGATAATGAGTGAGGATATTCATGAACGACAGCGACCGGTTGTCTTTGAGGCAATAAGAGCAGTTGCAGACCGTATTGAGTCCGAACAGGATCATCTCACAGAATTAGACTCGGCAATTGGGGATGCTGACCACGGTGCGAATCTCACACGAGGATTCAGCTCAGTCCGCGCAGGACTCGAAGAATTAGAGGGTGAATCAATTGATACGATTATCAAAGAAGTTGGGACAACGTTAATCAGTAATGTTGGTGGCGCCTCAGGTCCGTTATACGGTGGGACACTCCTAACAGCGAGTCAGGAACTTACAGAGGGTATCACTGCCGAATCATCCGTTGCATTCGCTGAGGCGTATCTTGAGAAGGTAAAAGATCGGGGGGACGCAACAGTTGGTGATAAGACGATGGTTGATGCACTCACTCCTGCAGTCCATACCTATAAAAAATCAATTGAAGAAGATGAGCTACCGCCGCTGACTGCACTTGCCAAGGCAGTTGATGCAGCCGAGCGAGGTGTCGAATATACTGTTCCACTGAGGGCAATGAAGGGACGAGCATCGTTCCTTGGATGGCGCTCTGTCGGTCATCAGGACCCTGGAGCGACGAGCACACTGTATATTCTTGAAGAGATACTTGCAGTTGCTACAGTGCATCTTGAGGGTGAGACCGAAATTGAAGCGGTTGCTGAGAGCGCTTCAAAGACGGATGAGAGGCTAGATGATGTCGAAGCAACTGAGACTGAGCACAAATAATGGTTGGAATTGTTGTTGTGTCACATAGTGCACGCGCAGCTGAAGGAATTCGCGAAATTGCTGTTGAAATGGGGAGTAGTGATACCCGTATCGTCGTTGCTGGTGGCGATATCGATGGCGGAATCGGAACGGATCCGAATGCGATTGCCAAGGCAATAACCAAAGCTGCAGACGCCAACGATGATCTCACACAACGAGACGATACTGAAGCTGAGGGCAAGGATGTGACTCAGGGTGAGATAGATGATGTCGTCCTTCTCGTGGATCTTGGCAGTGCGGTCATGAACGCTGAGTTAGCGATCGAAATGGTCGCAGTCGACAATGCAGTTCATATTGCAGATGCCCCTGTTCTCGAAGGAACGCTCAATGCAGCTGTTGAGGCATCTTCTTCGAAGGCAACCGCCGACTCTGTCGTCGCTGCAGCCGAGGATGCCCGTGAATACTCAAAAGTCGATCAAGAACGTGGATAAGATCTCGCGATGAGTGTGTGGTTTGCGTATCTATGCTTCGGTTCATACCTGAGAAGGGAGCTACGTTGATATTAATCTCACTGAGCAGTGACTGTGTATCAAGACGGTCGTTATGTAAGATATTATATGATATATACACTCCATGAATGTGTTCTACACGGTAAGGAACTGGATGACATAATCGTTAATTGTATTTCCATTGGGACACACAACGTGTTATATGACGATTCAAACGGATGTAGCTATAATCGGTGGTGGTGCAACTGGTGCCGGAATTGCTCGCGATTTAGCCCTTCGCGGTGTTGATGTCTCACTGTTTGAGCGTGGAGGACTTGGTGGAGGCACCTCTGGGCGCTCGCATGGATTATTACACAGTGGTGGTCGGTATGCAGAGTCTGACCCGATTGGTGCTGAAGAGTGCATCCGCGAGAGTCGGATCCTCAGAGATATCGCTGAAGGATGCATCCGTGAGACTGGAGGGTTATTCATTCAACTTGAATCAGATGATCCTGAGTATTTTGAAGAAAAGCTCGATGCGTGTGATGAACTAGATATCCCGACTGAGAGGATTAGTGCTGAAGAAGCACATGAACGCGTTCCTGGACTAACAGAAGACGTTGAACGGGCATTTACCGTCCCTGATGGGGTTATTTATCCATCACGGCTTGTCGTCGCGAATGCCGCAGACGCTCGTGAACATGGCGCGTCGATTTACACACATGCACCCGTCGAGTCGGTCACGACTGCTGATGATGAAATTACGGAGTTGCACGTCGGAGGCGAGCTTAATGATACCGTTGAAGCAACACAGGTTGTTAACGCGACTGGAGCATGGGCAGAGACTATGGGCGCTGACCTTGGGATCGATGTCTCAATGCAACCAACGCGCGGAGTGATGATTTCCGTCGAGCATGATGGTCTTGATCCGGTTTTGAACCGGTGTCGTGACCCCGATGATGGTGACATTATCGTTCCACATGATGGTGAAGTCGTGCTTGGGACAACGAGTGTTGCAGTTGATGATCCAGACGATTATGAGGAGGCTGACTGGGAGATTGAGCGATCCGTCGATGAATGCGCAGAGTTGATCCCGAGTATCGCAGATGCTCCGGAAGTCCGAACCTGGTGGGGTGTCCGCCCACTGTATGAACCTGATGAAGACGAGCGTGATGATGGTCGTGGTATTTCACGCGGCTTCTTCGTCATCGATCATGCTGAGCGTGGCGAACCCGCAAATGTTACTTCGGTTGTTGGTGGAAAACTCACCACGTATCGACAGATGGCAGAAGAAGCGAGTGACCATATCTGTACAAAGCTCGGTGTGAACGAATCTTGTGAAACAGATGAGCGATCATTGTATGCCTCAGATAATCCAGAGCAACTTGATGCGTTAGTTGGTGAATTCGATGCGGTCAATCCAACCGACCGAGATATCGTAACTGCTACACCACCGGAGTCCGCTGCAGACTGAGAAGAGATCGTCTGGGTCTGGGTCTGAGTGTGAGTCTGGGTCTAAACCCAAACGCAAGTCGATATTTGTGGATCAGGACATCATCTTTTTGAATCACAAACTGTCGAGATTATTATTACGAGTCACTGTCTGATGCTCGTCAAGCGGTGTTACTTTGTCAGTGAGGCTCTTTTCGATGATATATGTTTACTGACCCGGACGCGGCAGTCCCGCCGCTTGTGCTCGATATTGATGGGACACTCACCGACGCGCCAGGGCGATTAGACCCGCGTGTTCCAGCATATGTTCAATCCTGGGATGCACCAATCGTCCTGGCGACTGGGAAAGCATTCCCGTATCCAGTGAGTCTCTGTCATTTCCTTGGGATCAAGCAGACAGTGATTGCAGAAAATGGTGGTGTCGTGCTCGCTGATGAGACCGTCTCTTATCAGGGAGATAGTGAACAGGCACAGGCAGCCGCTGTCGCGTTTGAAGAGCGTGGTGGTGATATTGGATGGGGCACGTTTGATGATGTGAATAAGTGGCGTGAGACCGAGATTGCTATCGATCTTTCAGCCGATGAAGAATTACTTCGTGAGGTTGCTGCAGAATTTGATCTGACAGTTATTGACACGGGTTATGCATATCATCTTAAGACACCAGGTGTTGAGAAGGGCGACGGACTCAATGCTGTCTGTGATACGTTAGCGCTTGATCCTAACTCATTCGTTGCTGTTGGTGACAGTGAAAACGATGTCTCGACGTTCCGAGTGGCTGGTCAGTCATACGCTGTTGAAAATGCTGATAGCGCGGCTCAGGAGGCTGCTGATGAAGTATTAGAGGAATCATATTTCGATGGAACTGCAGCAGTTCTTGATCGCATTCAAGACAGGACTGAACCCTCCTAAGAAATCATATTATATTAAATAACTCCAAATATGTCAACCGATTAAAATATATTACTTCTACAACTAGTATATAATCAACAGCTCAATATGTAGTATTTGATCAGGCTTCTACATCTACGTCTGCGTCTCCGTCTACGTCGGAGACAGGAACAAAGGCTCCATTAATATCCCATTCATGAATACAATAAACGCTTCCAACAATAGGGTTGCCATCTTCTTCGGCAACACTCCATGCTATCGCGTTATCGTTCCATTGCTCGATTCGACCGCAACGTTCACACACTCGTTCATCCGGGGTATCGATAGGTGAGGTCATAACTCTCATAGTATGGGTTGGATATATGTGTCATGCACGTCCGCCCTCATTCGGTGATGTACGAAATTATCAGACGGCATGTCATGTGATGTCATATATTAACAGTTCAAAGTTTACTATATAGATTAGCTATATAAACTTACCGTACGCTATCTCTGATTGATAATTAATCTGAGCGGAAGGTCTCAGGGTCAAGATAGCTAAACTGAGCGGATCTCCTGGTTTATGATAGTATATATACATCTTTAATTACGAATTCTAAATTATATTCTTCTGTAATTATATAAATAGTATTTATTTGACATATACTTAGAATATAATACCGATACGACAAGACGGCAGCGTTTTCGGCATACCATACAAGGCGATTACATGGGACATCACACCTTTGATATTGAGCGAGCGGACGCGCTTGAGGATCCAGGACGGTATGAATACTGCTCGCGAGAGGAGCTGCTTGCTGCTCTTGACATCGGTCCAACGACCGACACCGATGCTGTAATCGCTGACATCGGGAGTGGAACTGGATTTTACACCGATGCAGTCGCTCCATGTGCAGATTTAGTATATGCTGTTGATGTGCAATCGGGCATGCATGATAGATACCGCACGAAGGGGCACCCAGCGAATGTCTCCTTTGTCACCGCTGAAGCGTCTTCACTCCCAATTGAGTCGAACAAACTTGATGCAGCGTTTTCGACGATGACGTATCATGAGTTCGCTGATCCTGATGCACTTTCTGAATTGGCTCGCGTTATTCGTCCAGGGGGACGTATTGTCACTGTTGATTGGTCGAAGTGTGGGAGTGGTGAATCCGGACCACCACGATCAGAGCGATATGAACTTGCCGACGCTGTGCGGGAGTCCGCTGCCGCCGGATTCACAACTGTTGATGCCACAAGCCGAATTGAAACGTTTATTCATATTGGTCGTCGATAGCTTCCGTATTTTGTACACTCATCAAGAATATTAGGCAATCATATGGATATAGCCCATATTGTGTTCTATCAGGGAAATATTCTTATGCCAGTATCAGGCTGTAGTGAGTATGGTGATATATCACGGGACAATTGATCCGTACGCCACCACGTCATCATTACGGGAGTGTCGATCCTGCGGAACTCGTTTTACCAGCGCTGATGATCGCTGTCAGTCGTGTGGGAGTACCGTAGTGCAAAATATTGCCGTCGCACGGGAGTGATTACAACAGGACATTATCATTCGGCGGCTATTCATGAAGGACATGACGCCGTCACGACAATTATCCTATCCCGTCGACTACTATCAGTAATACAGCTTACCATGCCGGACCGGGTACTACCTGTCAGCCAGCATCGAACGTCGTCAGTCGACGGGTGCCTGCCACAGCCCGGTCTGGATTCCTTCTGCCTGAACAATTATATTCCTTAGCGACCGGTGTCGCCAATTATACGCCTCTGACTGTGAATACATGCGAATGAGATTACAGTATAGATTTTTATATTAAATTCGATATTTAATTATAGTCGAGTTATTTGAGTATACACTGCTGTTGAAGACGTTCTTATAAGCACGTCAGATTGATATTACATCTTCATATCAACATCACCGATTCCAGCAGCACGCTCTAATAAGAGAACGATGAATACACCAATGAGCGCAGTAGTTGTAAAAAGAGCAATTGCCGATGGAGTCCAGCCAGCTCCAGAATCGGCACTTAATCGTGTCCCGACTCGAACAATCGGCGCGCGAAGTGCACCGATAATGAGTGCAACGAGAAACGCAAATGTCGCCTCATAATATCGCTCAAGCGCCCACCGAACGGCATGGGCAATACTAAATAATCCAAAAACAGCTCCAGAGACAAAAGCAACAACGACTGTCCCAGTCTGTATGAATGGAGCAAGTGATCCACCAGTAAGTACCGACACGCTGGCGTCAATGAATATTGAGAGTATCCCCGTCATATACTCATACTGTCCAAGAATAACGAGTAGCAGTGATCCTGAGATACCAGGTAAGACCATCGCACTTACTGCAACTGCACCGGCAAGCATCGTAACAGGAAGGCTCTGACCAAGTGCGCCAGCAGCCTGCCCGGAGACAGTGAACGCAATAAGAAATCCACCTACTGCTGCTGCAATCCGACCAGATGTGTCAATGGTGAGTGACTGTCGGAGGACCCATGCAGAGGCCGCAATTAGCCCAAAAAAGAACCCAAAGGTCACTGTCGGATACGAGACAATCCCAGCATGAACAATGCGTGTGATTGTAATAATTGCTGAAAAAATCCCCGTAACAAGTGCAATGAGAAAGCAAATATCAATCGTGCGAAGGGCAGTGAATGCACTATCGCGATAACGAGGGTGAGGGGCTAAGAGGATAGCTCGTATTTGGAGTGGAGTAATCGCAGTGACAGCGGTGATCAATCGTTCATAGATTCCAACAATGAGTGCAATTGTCCCTCCAGAGACGCCTGGGACTGCATCGGCTGCTCCCATACAGATTCCTTTGAAATAGATGACGAGCCACCATGGCATAGATGATAGCCCGTCTGAATCACTCGACATATATTTAAATCCGATATGCAGGTATTCTGTATCTTCGGTTTTATGCGCTCATATACGGGGACATATCATCTTCATACCGGGGCAGTATATTATCAAAACATTATATCCAATAACTGATATACTTGATAATCAATTTATCATATCGTTTGGTGAATCTAAATTAATCAGATGGTAGTGCGCGTTCGTTCACCACGTCAATCCTTCATACGTAATTCCATCGCGGCGATTAACGATTCGCCGACCATCGATAACGACCGAGTTTGTCATTGTATCAAATTCTGTGTCAAGCGCTGCGAATTCATCCCAGCCGGTGACCACAACAGCTCCATACGCGTCAGCGAGTGCGTCTGCAGCAGTCTCAACATACGTGATTTCAGGATACTGTTCACGCATGTTTGTCATTGCAACCGGGTCATATGCAACGACATCAGCACCGTGATCACAGAGTCGGTCGATGACCGGCGCAGCGCGGGTATGACGAATATCATCTGTTCCAGGTTTGAATGCAAGACCAAGCACGGCAATTCGATGATCAGTGATAGTTGTATGCTTCTTCAGCAATTCAAGCAGTCGTTCAGGTTGCGTATCATTCACATTGAGAGCGGCATTGAGCATTGGTGGGGTGTATCCGCGCTTCTCTGCAGCAGCAATAATGGCGTTCGTGTCTTTTGGAAAGCAGCTCCCGCCGAAACCAACCCCACTTCGGAGAAACCGTGCCCCAATCCGGTCATCGAGTCCAATTGCGTTTGCGACCTCATATGTATCTACGTCGAATTCCTTGCAGACGTTTCCAAGATCATTAATGAGACTGACTTTGCTTGCAAGAAATGCATTATTTCCGTATTTAATCATCTCCGCCGCTGCAACATCGGTCTCGACGATCGAGATATCATCATCTGCTTGCTCGTGAAGCGGCTCATATAGTTCGTGTAATAATTCAAGCGCACGTTCATCAGCTGTTCCAAAGACGAGTTTATGTGGATTGAGAAAGTCGATCACAGCGCTTCCTTCCCGCTGAAATTCAGGATTTGAAGCGACAAGAAAGTCCTGCGTGCGGTCAAGACCACTGCGAGCGATAGCGGGCGCAAGTTGCTCATCAGTTGTCGTTGGGATCACGGTTGATTTTGTGACGATAAGATGTGGATCTGGTTGTCCTGAGTTGTTGTTTTTGAGGGCTTCGCCCACTGACTCCGCGCCAGCTTTCATATACTGGAGGTCGATACTACCGTCATCCTGAGACGGTGTTGGAAGTGCAAGCATCGTGAGGTCGGTTTCAGGGACGATATCATACGCTGTCGTTGCACGTAATCGGTCTCCACCATGTTCGGCAACGAGTTCATCCAATCCAGGTTCATGAATCGGCGTGTCACCTTCCTCAATAGCAGCAACTATTGAATCATCGATATCGATAGTTGTCACTGTGTGCCCGAGGTCGGCAAAACAGGCGGCAACGGTTGTCCCAACATAGCCACTCCCAACGATACTAATATCCATTATACATCAAGTATGCCCCATCCTGTTTGAGCATATCGACTTTGGTGGATCTGAGATCTGAGAGAGTATCAAAGACGGACAGTAAGAATGTCGTCATCACGATACACGTGCGCTGAATTATGATTATTTGCTATTGTGCATTCTAATGTATGAGATAGATAGCACAATTGTGATGTCCGTGTGACTGCGTTGGCACATCTTCAGAGACTGCGACTACGCAATTAGATGGTAACTATCATCCGTCTAATGCCGACCCTAAGATAATGATGATAGTATCTAGTCTGCCCGTTTCACGCTCGTATCATCGATGGGCGAGTCCAGCGATGACTGTGAGTCCGATTCCGAATTAGATCCTTCATCGCTTGAAGTTGAGTCTGCGCCTGAACTTGAACTCGAATCGGTGGAGTCACCATCGGATGAACTGCTCTCGCCGCTTCCAGATGCATCGTCGCCTGTCACCGTCTCAGAGTCAGACTCGGAATTAGAACTGGAGCCAGACCCACCGATACTCAGTTCTCGTGCGTTACGCTCAAGCTCGGCATCAATTGCTCCTGATTGATCACCGTTGACGAGCCCTTCCGGCACAGAGACATTTGCTTGATAGCTAACGACATATCCAGATTGGTTGAATGATGGTGCAGACGAGATTGTATAACTGTCATTCGCGTGAACACTGATATCGGTGTATCCATTCTCGGGACCGTATTCATTATGCTCCACTGTTGAGTATGGAACAGTCATACTAAATGTACCTGAGTTTGTTGTCTGTGACTGTTGAGTGTAAGTAAATGTTGAGTTTTTATTTGGAATAGTGAGTTCGACCTGTGCGGTCACTGTTGAATTAGCCGGTGCGTTGGTTCCTTCTATCGTCGCACCAGGAACGCGTTCGAATGTTTTCACATATGCTGGTTCTGATGGCACCGTCGTTCGTGGGTTGATACCTGCGGCTTGTGCACCTCGATAGGTTGTTCGGAGGATTGACCGTGATGCTGATTGGTTGTTCACATGAACGAGACGATAATGATCTAATGCCTCAACACGGTGTGTTGGAAATGCACCGATTCCGCCGAGTTGTGCAGTGGTATCATTTGCAACGAATGCCTCCGCTTCTCGCATACTGTTGAACGTTCTAACGGTTGATTGATTTCCACGAGGATTTGCAGCGACTGTGGTGCTTCCACCATCATTCGTCTGGACGCGACGATCTTCCCAGTCAACGGCAATCGGTGACGGTTGTCGAGCACTTCCATGATAATAATACAACCGCGTCATTGTACTGTTATAGAAACGCTCTGACCGGATAGAAGTAGTTCCACTGAATCGACCCTGTTGATTGAATTGATACACTGGTCGAAGGAAATCACTCCGAGATACATTGGGTTCAGCATCATAGAACACCGTTGGAGCACCGAATTTTGATCCAGGTGTTGCCATCTGCCAATCAACCATCACGTATCGTGTTTGATCACCTTCGGTACTCTGTTTGTTGAGTACGGTATGTGACTGCGTTTCATTTGCTGAGAGGAGGAAGTTCGCCGCGGAAGTTGCTCCCTGTTGGAATGGATTTGCATTCGGGATGCGTTCGGCACGGGTAGTAATCCAGTGACCGTAGTCCCACCATGACTGAACACCGTATGTGCCATCCGGATACGCAAAGTCATCTGTGAAATCATAAGTGCCGTATAATTCCATTTCATCAGCATTTCCAGCGCCACCAAGATTGCCCTCTTCAGGGGTATTCCCCTGCATCCACTCGAGTGAGTCATCCCAAACCGTGACTGCGCCGGGACCATTGTTTTGAGCGGTTTCCCACGCAGGAGATGTGGTAGTATTTCCAAGGCTAATCGGGACTGCAAGTCCAGGACCGAGAATCAATAAGAGTGCAGCACCAACAGCGAGGACTTGATATCCGTCAATATCATTTCTGAGTGATGTGATCGAGCGTTTGAGATTAAGATATTCGAGTAACTGGTCGAATAGATACCCGTTGAATACAGCAACAACAATAGCAAGATAGTAATTAAATCGGACTTGTGTGAATGCCATCGCGGTAATAAACGCTGCCCAGACAATGATGAACAGCTTATCACCGTCATACGATGCAAGAAACGTTGCACCACCAATAATTGCTGAGACAACGAGGAGAGCAGCAACCTGCTCGTTAAGACCAGTTATTGTCCCGAGTGCGTCCGGAATAAAGCTTGCAAGGAACAGTAACCCAATAATGGAAACACCAATGCCGAGATACGCGTATGTTCGCTGCGTCCCCTTTTTGAACAGTGGCTTTGCGTGAAGTATGAACGCAGCAGCGAGACCGGTAAAGAACGTCAGTCCATATTCAACAGCAATCCGCCCAGGAATCGAGACACCGAATCGTCGAAGCGACCCCGGTGACACAAATGGTTGTGCTTCACCAACCGTTCGTGCTGCCGCACCGGAAGAAAAGCCAACGATGCGTAGAAGATTCCCAGTAACGAGATCAATCACTCCAGTCTGAAGTAAGGAAAGAGCGCCTGTCGCTGCAATCGCGAGTCCCCCAACAGCGACGGGGTATAATGATGCGTCAATATTTTTTCGCTCCCATACACGGGCAAGCCAGGATAGGGCGATAGCTGAGCTGGCGACGCCAATCGCAGCGATAGGTTGGAGTAATGAGAGTGATGTCGTGTCAAAGTTAATGCGGTCAATTGCGATGAAGGACATGACGGCAACAATAATCATGGCGACGACCACTGCGAATGCAGTCGGTTCTGGAGTCCGCTCATTGACGGCATCGCTTGATATTTTCAGGATCGTGAAAACACCGACAATGCCAACCACAAGCACTCCTGGAGGCCACGTCCAGAGATATAGTCCTGTAAGAACCCCCCCGATGACGCTCCAGTTGATAGGCTCCATAATCGAATCAATTTCACGATTATCAAACACCTCTTCACGAACAACTTCCCAAACTGGCATCGTTGCTTCTGCTTTCTGGAAAGCAATTACGAGTCCAAAGACAGCGATAGCCATCATGAGTGGTTCAATCGCATTGTGATCAGCAACTCCTACCAGAGTACGGTTGAGGAATGTTCCAGAGAGTAACATCAATACGGCGGCACTAAATATCCCAGCAATGCGTCCAGAAAGCGATTTAGCGATCAAAAATACTGGGATTGCCGTGAGTGCCCCTGCAACTGCTGGGGTGATCAACAATATCTCTCCAATCAGTTTTTGAGTCGGCGATCCGACTCCTAGCAGGAGAGCAACGGTCGCAATAACCTGATCGTAAAGCGTTCCAAATTGTCCGACCCACTGACCGTATGGAAATCCTGTCCAGGCGTCAAACGGTATCGGCGAAGGCCAGTGGTTTGTGATGTACGTAACTTCTCTGAGGTGATACCATGCGTCATTGCCGGAGAAGAAGACCTCACCCTCGCGAATGAAATTTGAGTATGTCTGCGCTCGGATGGCAAACATCGTGCCAACGATGAGGAGGAGTACAGGGAGATGATACCAGTCTGTGAGTATATCAATAAGAGACTGGCTATTTTTATCATCAGTCTTGCTGCGCGAGCCCATTATAAACTGAATGATTCGGAAAGCGTGAATAAATCTTGTGAATTGAGTTATTCACAATCTGGTTAGCGCCATCATAATTATAATGTACATCAACTGGACTGTCTCCAAGTTCGGTTTTTGATTCAGGAGTTCGAAATATTGATTTTTGTATATCGAGTAGATGAGAAGCAAATTTGATAGCCAATATTGAGGGATATGATAAAAAATTGATATTCTGCCCCATCACCTGCGTGTCTGTATTCAGTGACACAGTTTTGTGTAACGAACTGTTGAAAAATAGAAACATATCCATGAGCACGGAAGCTCATTCAGATAAAAAACTACGATAAGTTTATACTCAAAGTACTAGATCAACGCAGATATAAGATTGGCAGATGATCGATAAGATGTAGATACGGTGATTGAGGCGTCTATGGAAGCACATCCGGCACCTGCAAAGGATTGAATTGCGAATCCTGACATTTGATTCCAACATTAACTCAAAACTCACTCACAGGAACACTACAATATTAAGATACAGTATAATAACTAAATTCTAGTTTTTATTATATGTTTTAGATTTAAATCGATTACTGAACAAATCAGCGTTTTATCCGTAAAGATTATCATCAGACATAGAGGCTCATTTCGGGAGAAGTCGTGTCATGATAAGGAATTTATAATATCATCAGACTACTTCTGATATGAATGTCGCCCTCGTGGTGCTTGATACGCTCCGGCTTGACGCGTTTCGCGAGGAGTTCGGTTGGCTCCCCGGTCATCGATTTGAGCAGGCGTGGTCGCCAGCCAACTGGACAGTCCCGGTCCACGGATCGCTCTTTACCGGTCACTCACCAGGCGAAATTGGTGTCCACGCAAAACATCAATCACTTGATTGCCCGGAGCCAACGCTCGCAAAATTGCTATCTAAGGTAGGTTACCGAACACAGGCATTTTCGGCCAACCCTAATATTTCGCCAATTTTTGGGTTTGATAGAGGCTTCAAAGAGTTCTACGGCAGCTACCGGCTCAATTATATGGAGCGGGAGGTCTATGATTGGCAAGAATTTATTTCTGAACACCAATCACAGGGATTAGCACGCTATGTGGCTGCACTCAGAGAGATTCTGTCCAGTGACATTGCGACTCTTCCATCGCTTCGACGCGGTCTAGACATCAAACTTCGAGACCTTGGTGTCCGTTCAGATCCTGACGACGACGGAGCGAAAAGAGCTCTGTCATTGATTAAATCGACTCAGTTCGATGACGATGAGTTTCTTTTTTGCAATCTGATGGAGACTCACGCTCCATACGATCCACCAAGAGAGTATTGGACTACGGAGTGGGATGATGACCGCAGTTGGACAACTTTCGCAGCTCTGCTTGCTACTATCACCGGTCACCCACCGGAAGGCGCAACACCGGAGCGACTCAAACAGGCATACGACGATAGTGTCCGGTATCTCTCGGATATATATGAGAATATATTCGAAGAACTACGAGACTCATTTGATGTGGTGATCACGCTTAGTGACCACGGCGAATTGTTTGATCATCACAGTCTTTATCAACATGCGTATGGTCTCTATCCAGAGTTGACACATGTCCCGCTCGTTATCTCTGGGAATGAAATTCATAATGGTAATACTTCGACACCGGTGAGTCTCACCGATGTGTTTCATACGATTGCCGAACTTACCGGCGTTCAGGCTGGTGACAGCAATCGTGCGTTAATCAGCGAGGGTAGTGTATCCGAACCCGAAGACCGGTCCATCTACACAGAGTATCATGGGGTTAGCCATCAGAACCGACAGAGAATTATAAACGCTGGTTACAGCCCAGATCCATACGATGAGAAGCTATTTGGTGTCGTTGATGCGGGCGGCTATGGCTACCAAACGATGGAAGGATTTAATTCACCAGCTAAGGGCACGACAGATTTGCTAAATCTCGTCAAGTCGTACGCTGAGTCGCTCGATAATCGTGAGTATGGGTCAGATAATAAACTACCGGCGTCGGTGAAAAGACAGCTTGAGGATCTTGGATATGCTTAGACATAGCCCAAATCCTGAAGTCGACTCTTGACTACCCGTGAATCAATTGCATCGGTATGTTTTATCTCTTCGGCGGTGATGTCTCGGCGCTTTCCACTGTTGATGACCGCCCAAGGGATCTCGGTGAGGGCTGGATGACGAATCCCTTCTGGGTGACCATATAACCGAATCGGAACTGGGTAAGCCCGCTCGCCGAGCATGTTGCCGTGGTCAGAGGTTACAATAGTTTTTCCATTGAGAGTAGCGGCGAAGGTGAACACTTCATTTACTCCTCGTTTGAGATTGTCGGCGTACGCCTCCCAAACGGTTTGACGGTCGACAAGCCCCATCGCCAAAGCCTGCCACGGGTCATGTGGTCTCTCGCCGCCGGCATCTCCATCGACTATTTCGTCAGGATGCCAACTCTGAAACCTGAGATCCGGTCGATCAATAAAAGGATAGTGCGGTTGCATATAGTGAATGACCAGACGCTTGTTGGGGTTATCCAGATGAGCATGCCGAGCCTCTTCAGAGACTGCGTCCGGGAGAACCGTCCGTTCCTCATCATCGAATTTGTTTCGCCACACCTCTCGTAGTTCGTGAAAGACATCTCCTGCAATCGTTGATATATACGGATTCGAAGATACATATACTGTATCGCCGAGTTCTCTGCCAGCGAAGTTGTGTTGCGCCCACTCACGGGTCATGCTACCGGCGCTGACTCGCCGCTCATAGCGATCAAAACGGTCAAGATTAATTGTTTTTTCGAACAGGTCAGCTCGGCAAGCGTCGAGGATAATTAGTGTATCCCAGTCTTCCTCGATAACCGATGTGGTGTTATTATCTCTCGGATACACCCGATGTATCGGTCGAACCACATGCTGAGTGATTCGGCTCCGGCGCCATATCGGATCATCATATTTCTCACACAGTTCCGAGTACGCGTCCCTGATTCGCTGACCGAAATTCACATATACGATGATTTCTGAACATATAAATAGTTATTTATACAATCAGTATCTTGTTAAATATACGTGAGCATTCGTGGCTCCTTGTCAAAAACACGATCTGATGAGGATGGACCTCTTGTGTCTGTCATCTTACCGACGTATGAGGACAGCGAATACATTGGTTCAGCCTTAAGAAGTATTGCTGCACAGACATATTCACATGTCGAGGTGATTCTCATCGACAGTTCTGGCGTTAGCTGGCTTAAATCTCTCGCAGACGAGGTTGACTGGATTAAATATAGTTTTCAGAAGCCGACCGGGCTTGCGGCAGCTCGGAATAAAGGGATCGACCTCGCTGAAGGAGAGTATGTCGGGTTTTTAGACGCTGATGACAAATGGCTCCCGGAGAAACTTGACAGGCAACTTGATGTACTCAACAACGGTGTTGATCTGGTATACAGTGATGTATATATACAGAAAGAAAAAATTCGCCGTCGAGTTAAGTCACTCCCTATCAACGACCCAGAAACACACCACATTGATTTTTTATATGAGGGCGGTGTCCCAATCTTGAGCGTTGTGGTCCGCCGAAGGTGTCTGGAGACAGAATGTTTTGACGAATCTCTTCCTGCTGTTGAGGACCGTCACATAATTATTCGATTGTTTCACGAGTACACCCCCGGTCGAGTTGCAGAACCACTCGCCGTGTATACTCGGCGAGCAGACTCAATGAGTTCCAACGCTGATATGATGCATAAAGCCGAAATTATGGT